>OKTS01000370.1_pt1 | contig 25677 bp, 19 predicted proteins | sample 1606331 | NCBI WGS metagenome assembly OKTS01 (sample SAMEA3879564, study PRJEB24766) | human gut metagenome | biome: human-associated habitat; feature: feces | place: USA | collected 1985/1987 | reverse complement strand
CACACGATGTGCGACCAGCAACGCATCTCGCCATTTTAAATCGCCTTTGGCGATGAGGCGAGATGCATTCAAGCCAAAACATGCCTCCTCCATGTCAATCAGCGGAGTGATTGACACGGGAGTGAACAGTAACAGTTTCTCTGCATATTTGCAAAAAATGGCTGTGTTTCATCAACAAACACAGCCATTTTAGCACACTTTAATTTAGAAAGCTATAGAAAATCCTCCGTTCTCGCCCGAAAACGGTTCTTTCTGACATTTTTCACCGATTTTCTCACCCATCTTTACCAATGTCTCTGCACCGGTTGCACTGTTTCTCACCAGATCTTCATCCGTCTGCACTTTTCCCGGCTCTGTCAAAAGAACGACTGTAGACCCGCCAAACTCGAACATTCCTTTTTCTTCTCCCCGGTGTACAACAGATACTTTCTTTTTATGATTCTTAATCCGTCCAACCATAAGAGCACCGACTTCCATCTGCAAAACGGTTCCCAGTTCTTCTGTCTGTACAAGACAATATTCCCTTGTATTCATCTTGTAAATCGGAGCATAGTCATTTGCCACCGGATTTACTGTATGGAATACTCCTCCGATCTTTCGCTGTGCAGATTTCACACCATCTGCCACATAACAATATCTGTGGTAGTCATCTACCGTGAGACGGATTATATAAGCTGTTCCACCTTCATAGCGTTTCGCAAGCTTTTCATCCTTCAAAAGACTGCGAACTGTATACTGTGTCTGTTTGATAAGAAAAAGTCCATCCCTTTGAATCGGACAAACTGTCACTTTCCCGTCACAAGGACTGATCAGCACTTCTTTTCTTCCGTCAATCGGACGTTCCTCCGCTAAAATCTTACGCGTAAAAAAGTCATTATAAGAAGAATAATGTTTCTTTTCATAAATTGACAGATCAATCTGATTCTTTCTGACAAACGATGGAATCAACAGCTTGGACACTCTGCTGTCCAGCACTTTTCCGCCAAGTCGGGATACCCTGGAACCAAGCAATGGTTTCAGCATCATTCTTGTCAATGTATGTCCATAGATATATTCCAGGAATCTGTCCTGCCCTGTTGTTTTCTCCATCCTGTTTCCGTTTCTGTCTGCATAAATCATAATCTCTCCTCTTACATGAATCTTCGTCTCAATGTCCAGACTACTGCAACCGCTACTACTCCGACTAATGCAGAAAGTGTCTTATTCCCCGGCTTTTTTAATTTGAAATCCATAACAAACAGAAGTCCTACAAGAAGAACCATCGCATGCAGTGCAATTCTGAAATCACAGTGCAAAAATGGGCGAAGCACAACAAGAATCGGTAATGCGATCGACATGGATGTGATCGGCAATCCCTGATAACACTTTCTGTTCTCTGTTGTCTCATCCTGCCTGCACTCTTCTGTTACATTAAACCATGCCAGACGGATCAATCCTGCCAACACATAAAACATAAGAATAAGAACACCGACAATCCCATTCATTCCCATACAATAACAGATGATCGCCGGTCCAACTCCAAAACAGACAATGTCACACAGGGAATCAATCTGGATTCCAAAACGTTTCTCTATTTCTGTTCTATCCTTCTTTGTTCTTGCAATCTTCCCATCAAACATATCACACAGACCAGACAGTGCAAGACACAATACTGCAAGATCCAGATGTCCATTCAATGACAGCATCATCCCACCAATCGAAATCCACAGACTGATATATGTAAGTATAACTGTGTAATCATAAACACCTAACATTTTATTTCCCCCTTTTTTTTATTCTTATCAGAATAACCATCCTTTTATTTATGCTTTCTTCCTTAAGTTTCTTCCTATTGTAAAATTCGCCACGATCGTGAAAATTGCACTGATCAATAATTCTGTATAATATCCAAGTCCTCTGCTTAAGATCATTCCCGGGATCAAAAGTGCACTTCCAAAAACCGGTTCAAAAATCATCGAAAACAGTTTTTCACTGATTCCCATCCCCCCCGGCAGTGGCAGCATATCCACAGAAACCGAAATCACAGACTGCAGAAGAATGATCACGAATACATTCGTTCCGGACAGTCCAAATGCCTTATATACAAACCAGGTTGCTGTAAACAGTGCGAACCTCTGAAATAATGTGATTGCAAATACATTGACCAGTACCATTATATGATCTTTCAGATAAACCGCTGTTGTATGATACTGATCCATCGATACATTCAGTTTCTCAATTCTTGTACTTTTATGTCGCATCAGATGCATTTTTTCCAGCAGTTCCATCCCTTTTACAAGAATAGAACGCGCAAGCACCGGATGAAATACAAGGAGCAGCATAGAAGACACACAAAATACATTTAGTCCTGTTCCAAGATAAAAGATATGACGGATATCATACATATGTGTTCTGATGAATCCCCTGCCGAAGATCATAAGTCCAAGACCGATCACAACGAGAACCATTTTATAGGTAATCGTGACAATCATCAGCACAAGTGTTGATACCGGGATTGGAATTTTCTCTTTCTTCATATAATAAATCTGCGCCGGCTGTCCTCCTGTTGCGGATGGTGTGATACAACTGAAAAAGAATCCTACAGAGGAAAACAGGAAACATTTCCATTTCTTTAGATGAATACCAAGCGTATGCATCATATAAAATATAATAATTGACTCTCCCCAGATAAAGATAATCACACAGGCAACACCCGGAAGCAACCAGTATAAATTCACTGTTTTCAGAATTTCTGCAATCTCACTTAAATCCTCCCCATGGAATACTCCATAGATTGTTGCCGCAAAGACAAGAAAGAGAAAAAGTACATTAAATATCATTTTCTTTTTATTTTCCATTTTCTCCTCCTGCTTTACGAACCAAATTTCTGTAAATTTTCCATCCGTTTGTCCGGCAGCTCACAAACCAGGTCAGCTCCGCTACCGCAACTCCACCGATCACATCCACAATTACATGCTGTTTTGTTACAAGCGTAGAAACAAAGACCAACACTGCAATCATTACAGATACGATCTTATACCACACCGGTACTTTTTTGTCTCCCCTGATTCCAATACAGCAGAACCAGCTTGCCATACAATGGATTGATGGAAATAAATTCACCGGTTCATCAATCTGATATAAAAAACGCATGCCCTGAACAAAAATTCCGTTTCCGACAAGTTCTGGTCTTACATTTGTTGTCGGATAAAACACAAAAAACAGAAAACAAATGATTCTTGCATACAAATCAGCCGTAAAGAATCTGTATTTTATCTCTTCCTCCCGCAATGATACAAGCAGATAATTAATCACCCAGAAAATGTAACATCCAAAATAAACAAGAATAAATGCCGGTATCATTGGGATCTTTGTATCTAATGCAAGTGACAGGTTATGGTACTCACCGTTATCTGTCAATCTCGGTGCTCCCCAGTAGACAGCTGAATTCACCAGAAAAACAATTACTGGCGGGAGTAAGATTTCTATTATTCTCTTTCTGTCCAAATCTCCTGTCCTTTGTCTCACTTCTTGTTTTCTCCATTCTTTTCCCATTTTATGATGTAACCGGATTGCTCCATTGCTATGCAATTCCCACAATCATCATTGTATCCCACTTTTTCATAATAACAATAGGCTTTGGCATTTATTAAAGAAAAAAGTACCATTCTTTAAGGAACAGCACTTTTTTCTTTAGAATTTCTTCAGAATTTACCGAAAATGCATTTCAGGGCTTACATCTCGTCTTCCCTGTATCCAAAATTTTTCATCATATAATCGCTGTCTCTCCAGTTCTTCTGAACCTTTACCCACAGCTTCAAATTTACTTTGCAATCCAGCAGACGCTCGATTTCAAATCTTGCAGTACTTCCGATTTTTTTCAGCATACTTCCCTGCTTTCCGATGATGATCCCTTTATGGGAATCTCTCTCGCAGATGATTGTAGCATCAATATGACACACTTTGTGGTTCATCTTCATCTGATCGATTGCTACTGCGATTCCATGAGGGATCTCCTCATTCAAGCTGTGCAATGCTTTCTCGCGGATAATCTCTGCCACGATCTGGCGCTCCGGCTGGTCTGTGATTGTATCTTCATCATAGAACTGCGGTCCGTATGGAAGATATTTCATAATTACATTTACAAGCTCATCCGTATTATCGCCTCTTCTTGCAGATACCGGAACGATTTCTGCAAAATCACATTCCTTGCGATATGCATCAATAAAAGTAAGAACCTCTTCCTTCTTCACCATATCAACTTTATTGATAACAAGAATAACCGGTGTCTTTACCTTCTTTAACTGCTCAATAATATGCTTCTCACCTGCACCGATAAATGTAGATGGCTCTACAAGCCAAAGTACAACATCCACTTCATTCAAAGAACGTTCTGCAATATTCACCATATACTCACCAAGTTTATTCTTTGCTTTGTGAATTCCCGGTGTATCTACGAACACAATCTGACCTTCCTCTGTTGTCAGAACAGTCTGGATACGGTTTCTTGTTGTCTGTGGTTTATTTGATGTGATTGCAATCTTCTGTCCGATCAGACGATTCATCAAAGTAGATTTTCCAACATTTGGTCTTCCAATCAGTGTGACAAATCCTGATTTAAAATTATCCTGCATACTTTTTCCTTTCTTTTTCCATCTTAAAGTGTCTTTATTTCAAGGAACATCTCTTTCTGCTCCTCAATCTTCTCTTCACTTCCGATCACGCAAAGTTCATGTGCATCGAGTAATGCTTGAAGTACATCGGCAAGTGCACGGATGTCTGACTGCTGTGCATCAAGGATCTGATCTCTCTCTTCCCTGATCATCTCAGCAGATACATGGTTCATATAAAGATTCATTGATCTGCTTCCCTTTGCTGCCGGATTCATCGGACGGTCGATATTACTGATCGTTCCGATAATAAACTTGTTCATGTCTCTGTCATCTACATTGAAGTTCTTTAGATAATCCACAACTCCTTCGTAGATTTCCATTGTCTTCTCCAGATTTGGGTCACGGTAAGATACCAGATATCCCTCTCCAATACGATTGAAGCTGCTCATGCATCCGTAAGCTCCGCCCTTCACACGGACATTCTGCCACAGATAATCATAGCTCAAGATGACTTTCAGAATCTGAAGTGCTCCTGTATACTCAACACCACGGTCGATAAAGTTACCTGTTCTTGCAACATACTGAACTTTTGAAGATGTCTTGAATCCCTCGTTGCGTTTCACACAATGAATTTCACACGGTATCTCTGCTTCCTTTTCCTCTGTATGAAGTGTGTCTGCAATCTTTGCAAATGCTTCTTCCATCGGTGCAAGACCATCCGCTGATGAAGTATAACTGATGATCAGATTGTCCTTGCGGAAAATCTGCTGTGCAATCTGTCTTAAGTTTTCAATCAGTTCTGCTTTCTTCTCCTCAAAGTTTTCCTCCAGTTCCTTTACAACCTCATAGTAACCGATTCCATCTGTATCATCCTTGAACTTCGCCATCGGTGAAGTATAAGACAGGGAACGAAGGGCTGCTGTCGTATGTCCGGATGACAGGAAGGACATCTGCAGTCTGGATTTTAACATTGCTAAGATTTCTTTCAGACGCTTCTCATCCCCAAGATCAGATTCCATCAGAATCTCACGCATCATAGAAAACAGAACATCCATCTTCGGATACAGTGCTTTACCTTTGATTTCAAATGTTGCACGGAATTCTTTCTCCTTTACCTTTGTTACGTCTGTGTAAAGCTCCAGAGAAGTTCCGATTCCTCCTGTGTGTACATTGATCTCATTAAACAATTCACTGTATTCATAATTCTTTGTATTAATAATTCCAAGCACACTCTGCAGAATGCTGATATATGGAAGTTTCTCTTCCGGAATACCGGACAGGTCAAACAAAAGCGCTGTGTATCCAATTCCATTCGTCTCAACTCCATGGTGTACCAGCTTCACTCCGCTTGTCTCAAGCTCTTTATTATAAATCGGTGCGATCTCTCTGGAAATATCTTCGCGCCCGAGTACAGGAATCTTCGCCAAATCTTCCGGTGCCGACTCTTCTTCCTGATATTCTTCCAACTCTTTCGTTGCTTTCACAAGTGCATCGATTTCTTCTTTTGACAAACTGTCTTTGTATGCCTGAAGCTTATCTGCAAGTTCCTTATCCATTCTTGCAGTACGTCCACGCTCCGGCTTAATGATCACGATAGAACCATGTGTATTAGCCAGGAGATATTTCTGAATCAGTTCTTCAAAGTATCCTGTCTCCACCTGTTCTTTTAAGAATTCAAATGTCGGAATTGCCTGCATGTGGATAAATGGTTTCGTCTCATCATAAAGCCAGCTGTCAAACAACTGAAGGCCATACATCAATCCACGCGGATAATTTCCGAAATCAGCCTCGCGGAAACGGAATTCATGATAGTTGATTCCTGCGCGAAGTGCTTTCTTATTGATTCCATTTTTCACAATATCTTTCAATGTATCTTCAATTACACGAACGAATTCTTCCTTCTGCTCTACATTCGCATTCTTAGAAATCACAGAGAAGATCGGCTGATAAACTCCGTTGTCATAAGATCCTGAGATATCCTTGCCGACCCCAGCATCCAGAAGCGCTTTCTTCAGCGGTGCGCCCGGTGCGGACAGAAGTGCGTAATCCAGAATCTCAAATGCCAGATACAGTTTCTCATCCAGTGTAGTACCGATCACTTTATTATAAGAAAGATAGGTGTTATCCTCCTCACTCTCTTCACTTGCGATGGAATACTCCTGAACGACTTCCTTCATCTCTGTGAATGGCTTCTGCAGATGAATCTCTGAATCCACCGGTTCATTCTCAAAGTCTGATAAATACTTCTCATCAAGCCATCTTAATTTCTCTTCCATATCCATATCACCATACAGGTAAATATAGCTGTTAGATGGGTGATAATACTTTCTATGGAAATCTAAAAATTGCTCATAAGTAAGTTCCGGAATTACCTCCGGGTCTCCACCTGACTCTACGGAATACGCATTATCCGGGAACAGAGAGTTCAGAACCACGCGGTCAAGCACTCCTTCCGGAGAAGAAAATGCTCCCTTCATCTCGTTATATACAACACCGCTGATTGTCAGCTCTCCATCTGGATCATCCAGCTTATAGCTCCAACCTTCCTGGCGGAATGTCTTGTCATTCTGATAAATATTTGGATAAAATACTGCATCCATATAAACATGCATCAGGTTCTGGAAATCCTTGTCATTGCAGCTTGCCACCGGATATACTGTCTTGTCCGGATAAGTCATCGCATTCAAAAATGTATTTAGAGAACCTTTCACAAGCTCAACAAACGGATCCTTCACCGGGAATTCTTTCGATCCGCACAGAACAGAATGTTCCATAATGTGTGGAACTCCTGTACTGTCTGACGGTGGTGTACGGAATCCAATTGTAAACACCTTGTTCTCATCATCATTTTCCATAAGAAGCACTCGTGCTCCGCTTTTCTTATGCTTCAGAAGTGTCCCCTTTGACTTCAGATCAGATAAATCTTCTGTCTGGAGTACTTCATACGCATTCAGATCATATATACTCATTCTTCTTCTCCTTGGTTTTTGTTCTTATAAATATCAAATTTGTTCAAAGATTGACTATTCTTTAGTATATCCGATTTCACTGGTAAATACAAGAAAAGCCAGCGGAAAGAAAACTTTTTAAAATCTTTTTGTTACTATAACAAAAGGATGAATCCCCTAAAATCTTCATCCCTTTATTTTACCTTTATTCTTCTATTCCTATCAAAACCTTTTTTCCACGAAATGCGAATCCATAATGCCGGATTCGCTCCTTTTTGATTCCTCTGGCAAGTAGTTCTGTATCATATTCTTTTTCATCAATCTGACGCAATGCATTCTCTACTGTCTGCTCGAGTGATTTTTCTTTTTTCATGTTTTGGACTTTAAACTCCATCACGATTGCATCCAAATTTTCTTTCAAAGGTTCCATTACTACATCATAACGTCCGAATCCGCTTTCTCTGTTCGATGCAATTCTATATTTTTCGGCTAAATCCACGATCAGTCCAAGAATAAATCCGTGGTAGAATCTCTCCGGTTCCTGTTCTTCAGATGGCTTATTCCCAGTATCAAAACTGCTAAAGGTCTGAAGTGCAACCTGATTCATAAACTGGTTCATATAATCCAGATCTCCTGCAATCAATGCATCTTTAAAATTGCCATACGCAGAATCTTCTTCCGAGAACCAGTCTTCGATCATCTTCTCAAACATCAGCATCGTCTCATGGTTTGTGATTTTCAGATAATATTGACGCTTACCGGTTCTGTTATCCATCTCATACCGGTCAACTTTCAGGTAACCGCTGGCAAGCAGAAGACTCCAGATGGCTCCACGTTTTCTTCCAAGCTGCTCAAAAATCACCTGTTCATCCAGATCTGTGCAGATTGTTCTACCTTGCAACAGATCTTCCATCTCCGATTTAATCTTTGCAGGACTTTGGCGGATCAAATTGGATACAAGTACATTTCCACTGGTATCTGCCCAGTAAGTTCCATATTCTCCTGTATCCAGATATTTTGTGATCGACCACGGATTATAAATGTCTTTCCGCTTACCAAAAGAAAAACCATCATACCAGTAACGGATATTTTCCTTTTCAGAAGACAATCCGTTATTCTCTAATACCTGAAAGACTTCTTTCTCTGTAAATCCAAAGGAAGTGCTGTACTTTTCTGATGTTGTTGTTACAACTTCCAAATTGTTCAAATCAGAAAAAATTGACTCCTTACTAACTCTTGTAATTCCGGTCAGAAGTCCCCGTTCCAGATACGGATTTGTCTTAAATGTGCTATTAAATAAGCTTCTTATAAAATCAGCCAGTTCTTTCCAATAGTCGTTTACATATGCCTCTTGTAGCGGTGTATCATACTCATCCAGTAACACTAACGCATTCTTACCATAATAACGTCTCAAATAATCACACATATACTGTATCGCAATTCCTGCAACATCATCCCCCATATCCACTGAGACCGAATCGTAAAACTCCAGGTCTCTGCCACTGAGAACTCCCGTCCTCTTTAAAAATTCAAAGTCTGTATATAACTTTGTAATCTTATGGATAATCCCCATTCTGGTTTTTTCATAAGTTGATCCTTTAATATCTGCAAAACTCATGAAAATCACCGGATAGGTTCCCTGAAGTTCACGGAATTTTTCTTCTTTCCAGATGTCCAGGCCTTCAAAATACTTCTTGCAATCTGAATGATTGACTGAGAAGAAATAGTCCGTCATGCTCATAAGCAGTGTTTTTCCGAATCTTCTTGGGCGGGTGATTAATGTAACACTATCCTGATTCTCCCACCATTCCTTTAGAAAAGCTGTCTTATCTATATAAAACATATTTTTATCAGCTATTTTTGCAAAATCCTGAATTCCAATCCCTATTGTTTTCATATGCTCTATTTCCTTTCGCTGATCTATCACTTCTACCTGACTGATGAAACAGATTGTTTCTACTTCTTTTCATTTTATCATACTTTTCTGGCAGAACAAAGAACAGAATTTTACAGTTCATCCAGTCCCAATTTTCTAATCTCCACCTTATAGGTTTTATCTATAAGTTCTTTCTTCATATATACATTATCTATTGGAAAACTTCATTCAAAAACGATAAAATTTATCTATAAAGACTTTGGTTATGAGTGTATTATTCCCATCGTTTATTTTTTGGAAAACATACGTTTAATAAAATAATCTCTCTACAACAGCCATCCACAAAACCAACAATAAGGAGAACGATTATGGAAATTATTAAAGATTTACCGGAAGTATTTGAAGAATTCGCAGAACAGCGTCAGAAATCATTTCTCGCTGTAAAACAGTTAAAAGACAAAGGAATCCCTGTGATTGGATCCTACTGTACTTATTTTCCAAAGGAAATTGCCATGGCAATGGGCGCAGCAACAGTCAGCCTCTGCTCTACATCTGATGAGACGATCCCAGCAGCAGAAAAAGATCTTCCACGTAACTTATGCCCACTGATCAAATCCAGTTATGGATTTGCAAAGACAGACAAATGTCCTTTCTTCTACTTCTCAGACGTTGTTGTCGGAGAGACAACATGTGACGGTAAGAAGAAAATGTACGAATACATGGGCGAATTCAAAGAGGTCTTCATCATGGAACTGCCACAATCCCAGAAAGCTGAAGTACTCGACCTTTGGAAGGCTGAGATTCTCCGCTTCAAAGAATATCTCGAAAAAAAATTCGAGGTAACGATCACGGAGGAACAGGTTCGTGAAGCAGTTAAGCTTGAAAATGAAGTCCGCACCTCCTTGAAGAATCTTTACGGAGTTATGAGACATGATCCTGCACCGATCAAAGGACATGATCTTTTCCGTGTTCTGTACGGAAGTAGTTTTAAGCTTGACCGTACTCTGATTGCTGATGAAGTTGACGCACTGACAGCCAAGATCGAGAAAGAATATGCGGAAGGAAAACGTGAAGATAAGAAACCTAGAATCCTGATCACAGGATGTCCGATCGGTGGTGCAACAGAGAAGATTATCGACGCTGTTGAGAATAACGGTGGAATCGTTGTTACATTTGAAAACTGCTCCGGTGCAAAATCCATCGATCGTCTGATTGACGAAGATGCTGAAGACATTTACCAGGCAATCGCAGAGCGTTACCTCTCTATCGGATGTTCTGTTATGACTCCAAACCCGAACCGTCTGGAACTTCTCGGAAGATTGATTGATGAGTATAAAGTAGACGGAGTCCTTGAAATGACTCTTCAGGCATGCCACACTTATAACGTAGAGACTCTTTCCATCCGCCGCTTTGTAAACAAGGAAAAAGGAATTCCATACATGAATGTTGAGACAGATTATTCCCAGACTGATGTCGGACAGCTGAATACACGTATAGCAGCCTTTATCGAAATGTTATAATCTGGTAACTGTTCAGAGCCAAGCAAAATTTCAAAAAACAGCTATAAAATGCTTGCATTTTTAAGACTGTTTTTGAAATTTTATTTGGCGGATACGCCACACCGACGAAATGCGTAGCATTTTGGAGGTTGGCTCTGAACAGTCGGCTGTTCTCATGCGAGAGCCGACTGTTTTTATAAAGGAGTTTTTATTATGAACTATATTGGAATTGACATCGGTTCAACCTGTGCGAAAACCGTTGTTTTGAACGAAAAAAAAGAAATCACCCAGGAATTCGTTCAGCCAACCGGATGGAGCAGCGTAGATACAGCCGAGGAAATCCATCAGAAACTTGAGCTTGCCGGAATCAATCTTTCTGATGACTCTTCCTGCTGTGTAGCAACCGGTTACGGACGCATCTCTGTTCCTTACGCAGATAAGACCGTCACAGAGATCACCTGCCATGCTCTTGGTGCTGTGCATCTGTTTCAACAGCCGGACCTGACCGTGATCGACATCGGTGGCCAGGATACGAAGATTATCCAGATTGAACAGGGATTCGTAAAGGATTTTATTATGAACGATAAATGTGCCGCCGGAACCGGACGTTTTCTTGAAGTAATGGCCAACACCCTCTCCCTTCACCCGAATAAAATGTTTGACCTTGCACGCCTGGGTTCTGACACAACAATCAGCTCCATGTGTACTGTATTCGCAGAATCTGAGGTCATCGGATTGATCGGTAAAGGCGAACCAAAAGAAAATATTGCTTATGCGGTAGTAAATTCCACCATTCGTAAAGTTGCTGCCCAAGTCAGCCGGATGAATGGTGAGATGTCCACATTCTGTCTGACCGGCGGTCTATGTGAATGTGAATATATCCGCGAAGCTTTATCAAAAGAACTTGGAAAAGAAGTGATTTCCTGCCCGGATGCCCGCTACGCCGGTGCGATCGGTGCTGCACTTAGTGCGATGAAGATACGGAAATAAACTGCATATTCGACTTTTTGCAGTTTTCGGATATGCCGCCAACAAAAAATGCCCCGGGACAGACTTTAAAATCAATCTGTCCCAGAGCAACTTATATTCTTTCACTTATATTCTTTTATCTCAAACTTTTCTCTTCGTCTATTATCTGATTCTGAAGATTGGGCTGATCTTCTTATAAATCAAAAATACAACAAGTGATACAACAATTCCCTTCACAAGGTTGAACGGTGCTACCGCAAACATAACAAATGTAGAAAGGCTTGTGATATGTGAGTTAACTGCTGTTCCCATACCAACCAGTGCATCAATTGGCATTCCGAATGCTTTTGCATAAGTCGGAAGAAGTACGAATCCATTCACGAAGCATCCGATCACGATCATCAGAAGTGTTCCTGCTGCCATTCCGATCAGAGCACTTTTTCTTGTTCTGTTTTTTCTATAGATCAGACCTGCCGGTACACAGAAAGAACATCCGATAATAAAGTTCGCGATCTCTCCAACACCTGCTGTTGATGTTCCTGTCATAACAAAGTTTAATAAGATTTTAACAAGCTCTACCAGCACACCTGCCATAGGTCCCATTGCAAAGCATCCTACCAGAACCGGAACTTCACTTAAATCAATCTTATAAAATGTCGGTGCAAACGGAAGTGGAATCTCGAACATCATCAGAATAATTGCGATTGCTGAAAGCATTCCGATCTGAACTAATGCCTTTACCCCCAGCTTCGGCTGAATCTTCGCATCTGCGTTTGTTAGTGTCTTTGTCTCTGTACTCATAGTGTTACTCTCCTTTTTCTATCCGCTGTCTTTATCCTAAACAGCATTTTTTCTTTTTGAAAAAGGTAATCTTCACAAGAAAAAACCCGGAAGGTAATTACCTTCCGGGATTCATGTTTTCTGCTCTTAATGGCATTCTCGCAAGATTCTCAGGCAATCAGATATCATATTCGAATATCTCTTTTTCTGATCCTGCGGGCATGAACTTCTTCTCTCATCCAGACTTTACTGTCGGTACCGGAATTCCCATTCTGTAATGCCATCACAGACGAGTCACCAGTTCAGCCGCATCATATGCGGGTCGCGGACTATACCGCCGGTTGGGACTTGCACCCTACCCCGAAGATTAAATTCCTTTTACTCTTACTACTATAGCGCGCTCTTACTAAAAATGCAACCCCTTTTATTGATATTTAATATCATTTTGCACCGTACTTTCGACTAATATATTGACATTCCTTTTTTCCTACTAGGTTTGTCGTTTTCTTAATAAAATTTTTCAATAATGTTCATTTTCGGTTCAAAAGTTCATCACACTTTTTTCACAAAATACCTCTATACTATAATTGTTCTTAAAAAGAACACTTTTTCATAAACTTTTTCCCCCTTGAGTCACAGAGATGTGGCTCATTCCTTTTATATAAAGAAAAATCCTGTCTTCTCGACAAGATTTTCTCATACATTCTTTATAGAATACGTTTTCTCCATTTTTCCCATAGGGTTCCCTGAACATACTGATAAGCTTTATCATAAACCAATATTGCTATCTGCCCAACCAATACAGCTGCCAAAAGCAATTGATCTGACACTGCTTTCTGAAACAGCATCGAGCGGAATCCGAAAAGACACGGGAGATACACCAGATTAAAGATCACATATTTCACAAGCCAGTAAATCCCCATCCTATGTCCCATCTGTGGTCTTTTCGCAAGAAATATCCAGACTGCTTCAATTCCAAGAATATAGAATCCCATCGCAGCAAATGTAATTACATAAAACTTATTCGGCGTAACCAGGAATCCTAATAAAATTGCTGCCAGATAAAAGGCCGCCCCTGTACGAAGACCGAACTCACGAATAACAATCCCTACAAAAAATGCCGCTGCTGCCAACAAAAACAATGTATTCGTCTCGATCACGCTTCCAAGTGCCATACACACGACAGTCACCGCAAGGATCAAACCTCCAAATGCCATTTGTTTTGCTTTTACATGCATGAGCAGAGATCGCCTCCCATACATTCACACAATGTGTCCGCAAGCCATAAGTCGCAACACATATTTCCTGTACCGCAGGAATTCTGTCCTCCCGGTGCATAGCCTCCACCATACGGACTGTTCTGATATCTTCTGCTATTGAAATCCAACTGATTCAACAGCTGACGAAACTGCAGATTGTTTGGTTCCATATTTACTGCCTGTGCCGCGTGATCCCTCGCCAGAATCTGATTTCCGATTCCTGCATTCGCACAGCCGCTCAGATAATACCACATCGCACTTCTCTGCTGAACCTGATCCAGTGTATTGATTGCCTCTCTGTAACGTCTGCTGTTAATATAGTTCGCAGCTGCCTGCAGTTTAGGATCCATCGTTCCATAGCCATAAGAGCTGTTCTGATTTCCATAAGACTGATTTCCATAAGAATAACTTTCAGAAGAACCATATCCATAATTATTCCCGTACGAATTTCCTCCGTTCGCACGTTCTCTCATGATAATATCATACGCTTCCTGTACTTCCTTAAACTTCTCTTCTGCAAGATCGGCTAAGGGATTGTTCACATTTGCATCCGGGTGATATTTTCTTGTCAGATCCCGATACACTCTCTTTATCTCATCATCCGACGCATTCGGTGACACACCAAGCACATCATATGGATTTTTTGTCATCATTCTTTTCCTCTCTTTTCTTCATCTGAATCTTATTGTAATGATTCCAGACTCCATCATATAATATATTTCTTAAAATGTCTACGTCAACCAGACATGGCAGTTGTTCAAAACGAACCGTACTCTCTGCTATCATCATCCGAAGAATCTGTTCCATCTGCACCTCATAATCCGGCCGCTTTGCCAGTTCTTTCAATGGATTGTAGCGATTCTTCTTTCTATCTTCCGGCAGATCCTCATAGGCATCCATCAGGTAAATGAATTTCCCAAGATAGAATCCCATCTTTCTGAGCGTCTTCTCCCAGATATCCTCCTTCCAGACAAAAAGCTCCGCCATTAATCTGCCAAAACATCCTGCAGCCCGGTCAATATCCATGCTGTTCTCATGTTCACATTCTCCAAGTTCTTCCAGAGATTTCCGAATGATCTCACTCTGCCGCGGATATTTCTCTATAATTTTCTTTGCTTTCCCCTGAATCAGGCTCTTCGTCATCAGACTTGACACTTTATGATCATCCTGCCAGTCATCTTCCATATGATAATATGCAAGCAGCACATTCATCGCCGCCGCATAAGATGTAATTTCATTCCGCAACATATGTTGCCGCTTCACTGGATGAACCTTACAGCGGTGTTCCTCATGTTTCGCAATTGTCTCATATAAAGAGGATAACAGAATAACTGCAAATGTCATATCATACGTCAATGTCATCTGCCCCATAAATCCATAATCTTCTTTCAATGTCCGGCAAAGTCCACAATAATATGCCCTGTATTTCTTCAGATCTTTTACTTTTAATTCCGGTTCACAGACCGTTACATATCCAAACATGCAATTCCTTTCTCTTCTGGCAATTTTCCTGACTTTATCTATTCTACCTTATTCTTTCCATTTTGCCTATCACATGTCTGCAAAATTAATAAGTTTTTAATTGTTAACCTTTCTGCATTTTATAGTTGACAATCAGCTTTTCATGAATTATACTAACGAAGAACTCAATCGTTGCCATATTTCAGACAACGATGTTAAAGCTCGCTTGAAACAGCGATAAGTATTAAGATCTAAAGGAGTAAATTGAAATGTCACAGAATGAAACTTCCGGCACAGTTGCCGTAGACAACCAGAAAATAAGAACAAAACAGATGGTACTCATCGCCCTGATGACTGCAGTAACCTGCGTCCTCGGACCACTTTCCATCCCGCTGCCATTCAGCCCTGTTCCGATTTCCCTTACAAACTTTGCAATCTTCCTTGCAATCTTCGTTCTCGGAATGAAATCCGGAACAATCAGCTTCATCATCTACCTCCTGCTCGGAGCAATTGGTGTCCCGGTCTTCTCCTCTTTCCGTGGAGGTCTCCAGGTTCTCGCAGGACCAACCGGCGGATATCTGATCGGATTCATCTTCCTCGCACTGATCATGGGATTTGCACTCGAGCACTTTGACCGTAAGCTTGTTCCTACAATCATCGGAATGATCATCGGAATGGCTGTATGTTATGCATTCGGAACTGTATGGCTTGCCAAACTGTTAAGCCTCTCCTTCAAAGAAGGTCTTATGATGGGTGTTATTCCATACCTTCCGGGAGATGCAGCTAAAATCATCATCGCAGCAATCGTAGGACCAAAACTTTACGGTGCTATACAGAAAATTCGATAGTTATATTAAGAACTTGAAAGAGGACAGTCACTTTAATAATAATTGTTATTAAAATGACTATCCTCTTTTTATATTTTTTTCGAATCCGTCTCCTCGAAGCAAATACTTTCGGTTTGAATAATGTAAGTGAGGTAGTTTCTTTATTGTTGAGGACACATATAAGGCAGGAGCGTTCCGAATACACTTTGCAGAATCTGTTAGGAAAAGCCAGACAGGAACCCTACACGGCGAGTGTCCTGGCTTTTCCGTTACAGATTGTCAAAGGGATGAGGTAGAGCGGGCCGGTGTCCGATGCAATAAAGAAACTTCCTCACGCATCTTAATCAAACCAAAATACTTACTTAACCTTAAATTCCTCTCATCGTCAGCTGAATCCTCTTCTTCTTCAGATCCACACTCATCACCTTCACATCCACAACATCTCCAACACTTACTGCTTCCAGCGGATGTTTGATATATCTGTCTGTAATCTGGGAAATGTGTACAAGTCCGTCCTGGTGAACTCCGATATCCACAAATACTCCGAAGTCAATTACATTTCTCACAGTACCTTTCAGCACCATACCTTCCTTCAGATCTTTCATCTCAAGGACATCTGTGCGAAGGATTGGCTTTGGCATCTCATCACGTGGGTCACGAGCCGGTTTCTCAAGTTCTTTGACGATATCACGAAGTGTAATCTCACCGATTCCAAGCTCTTCTGCAAGCTTCTTATAATCTCCGATCGTAAGACCAAGTCCTGTCAGCTGATGTGCTGTGATAGCGTCTGCTTCGTACCCTTGCTTCTTCAACAGCTTTTCTGCTGCAGCATAAGATTCCGGATGAACACCTGTAGCATCAAGTGGATTCTTACCTTCGGAAATACGCATAAAACCTGCGCACTGCTCGAACGCTTTCGGTCCGAGTTTCGGTACTTTAAGCAGTTCTTTTCTATCTGTAAATCGACCGTTTTCTTCTCTGTACGCCACAATATTTTTTGCGATTGCACTGCTGATTCCTGAGATATAAGAAAGTAACGGTGCAGAAGCAGTATTTAAATCTACTCCAACTTTATTTACGCAATCCTCTACAACTCCGTTTAAAGACTCCCCAAGCTTCTTCTGGTTCATATCATGCTGATACTGACCGACACCAATTGATTTCGGGTCAATCTTTACAAGCTCTGCAAGCGGATCCTGCAGACGGCGTGCGATTGATGCCGCGCTTCTCTGTCCCACATCAAATTTCGGGAATTCTTCTGTTGCCAGCTTACTTGCAGAATAGACAGATGCTCCCGCCTCATTGACGATCACATACTGCACTTTCTCCGGAATCTCTTTTAACAGCTCCACAATAAACTGCTCGGACTCCCTGGATGCTGTTCCGTTTCCAAGCGAAATCAACGTAATATGATATTTCGGAATGATCTTTTTCAATAAATCTTTCGATGCTTTGATCTTCGCAGGAGTCGTCGGGGCAGTCGGATAAATGACAGTCGTTCCCAATACTTTTCCGGTCGGATCTACCACAGCAAGCTTACATCCTGTACGGAATGCCGGGTCCCATCCCAGCACGACCTGACCGGTGATTGGAGGCTGCATCAGAAGCTGGTGCAGATTTTTACCGAAGACTTCAATGGCTCCGTCTTCTGCTTTTTCTGTCAGATCACTGCGGATCTCCCGCTCGATCGCCGGACCGATCAGACGCTTATAGCTGTCTTCCACTGCTTCTTTCAGCGCCTGCTCCGTAGAAATATTTTTTCCATGAATAGTCTGCTTTTCCAGATATCCGAGAATCTCCTCCTCGGGTGCTTCAATCTTGACCGTCAGGATCTTCTCTTTCTCCCCACGGTTCAATGCAAGAATACGGTGTCCTGCAAGTTTTGATAATGGCTCCTCAAACTCATAATACATTTCATAGACAGATTCTGCCTCCGGATCCTTTGCAGTGGAAATCAATTTTCCCTTTTTCATCGTAATCTTACGGATCCAGCTTCTGTAATCTGCCTCATCAGAAATAGCTTCTGCAATGATATCTTTCGCTCCTGAGATCGCATCCTCCACGGATGTCACACCCTTTTCTTCTGACAGATACTGCTCTGCTTCTTCTGTAAGCGGTCGCTTCAGCTGCTGCAGTGTGATAACCGCTGCCAGAGGCTCCAGACCTTTTTCTTTGGCGATCGTAGATCTTGTTCTTCTCTTTGGACGATACGGGCGGTACAGATCCTCTACTACTACGAGCGTCTCTGCTGCCAGAATCTGACTTCGAAGCTCCTCTGTCAGCTTGCCCTGCTCTTCAATACTGGAAAGAACCTGCTCTTTTTTCTCCTCCAGATTTCTCAGATAGACCAGACGCTCATGCAGCTTTCGAAGCTGCTCATCGTTTAATGAGCCTGTCACTTCTTTTCGATATCTTGAAATAAACGGAATCGTGTTCCCTTCATCGATCAATTTTACCGCTGCATCCACCTGCCAGCGCTTTACTTCCAGTTCTTCTGTCAATTTCTGATTGATATCCATATTATTTTCCTCACTTCTGTTATTATTTTTTCCCTTGCCCTCATGAAAAATAGAATAACTGGTGCTATTATAACACAGGTCTGTATTTGGAAACCATAAAAAATATTTACGCTTCTTCTGTTCTCTGCTATCATAAAAGAAAAAACAAAAGAATGTGAGAATCTTTATGAACCGAACGATCACATATTTGATTTCCGACAAAGATGCCGGATTTACCATTGAGCAAAACTTAAGACACCGCGGATATTCCGCCAAAAACATTATCCATTTAAAAAAGACACCAGAAAGTGTCCTGTTAAATGGTATATGGGTTCACATGACACACTGCCTGACATCCGGAGATGAGTTGGTGATCCGGATTGTAGAAGAGCAATCTTCAGAACGGGTTCCTCCGGTAGAACATCCCATCCATATTGTCTATGAGGATGAAGATATTCTCGTCATCGACAAGCAGGCCGGGATGCCGATCCACCCCTCTTTGAACAACTACTACAATTCTCTGGCAAATGCACTCGCCTGGTATTTTGAGCAGCAGAAGAAACCCTTTATCTTCCGCTGTGTGAACCGGCTGGACCGTGATACTTCAGGACTGACCATCATTGCCAAACATGTAGTCAGCGCCGCGATCCTGTCCTCCATGAATGCAAGACGGGAAATTCACCGGGAGTACCGTGCCATCGTGCGCGGACATCTCACTCCGGAATCCGGTGTCATTACCGCTCCGCTTGGCAGAAAAGACAGTTCCATCATTGAGCGTACCGTAGATTTTGACCACGGAGAAAAAGCAGTCACCTACTATCAGTTTCTGGAAGAAAAAAACGGCCACAGCCTTGTCTCACTCCGGCTGGGAACCGGACGCACCCATCAGATCCGGATTCATATGAAATACATCGGTTTTCCTCTGGTCGGAGACTATCTGTACAACCCTGATATGGAATACATCACCCGACAGGCTCTGCACTCCTATCGTCTGACGTTTCTCCATCCCATCACCGGGCAGAAAATGGATTTTACTGCTCCTCTTCCCGATGATATGAAAAAGATCCTGAACTGACTGCAGGATCTTTCTTTATATCTGTTGTTCTGTTATGCTTCTTCTGTAAATGCAATTAAAAGCTGATGTAAAATCCGGTGCAGATGCGGCAGATATTCCTGCATCGTGACCGGCTGCTTATAAAGAATACAGTTATAACTTGTAGAACCGAGCAGCTCTATAATCGTAAACAACAACAACTCCGGCTCTTCACATTTCACATTAAATTTGTTTAATGCCTCCAGATAATGTTCGTAAAATCCCTGTGCCTCCGGAAACTCTGTACTGGAAAACGCGTTTTTAAAAATGCCCCAGGACAGGTTCTTTGCAATAAACTGCATCAGCGAATGCTGTTTTTCAAATCTTCCAATAATGTAATCTGTCAAAAACAGAACCTCTTCCTCAAAGCTGTTGATTTCCTTCTTGTCCAGTTCTTTATGTGCATCTTCAAACAGCTTTCCTGCCTCATATGCAATCAGCCTGTCCCGCAGATCGTACTTGTCCTTGAAATATAAATAGAATGTTCCCTTTGCAAGACCTGCCTTATTTACAATATCGGATATGGTTGTCTTTGCAAAACCTTTATCCGTAAACAATTCATACGCCGTCTGAAACAGTGCATTCTTCTTTCGTTTCTTATTGGTTTCTACCTTTCCCATTTTCATTCCCCCTGGTATTTCCTGACTTTTGCAGTATCCCTGCAACTGCATCCTTAATTATCAGGCAAATTTTTTAGAAAGTCAATAAAAAATGACTTTTTTTCATTTTTTGTTGTCATATTATTGACTATTAGTCATTTTGTACTATAATGTGAAGTATAGAAAAAAAGATAGGGGATGATATCATTGGTCAAAACTGGCAAATGGATTGCCAGGCACAGGATTTTGATTCTGCTGATCGGAATTCTGCTGCTGATTCCATCATTTTTTGGAATGGCAAAAACAAAAATCAATTATGATTTACTAAGTTATCTTCCGGAACATCTGGAGACTGTCAAAGGACAGGATATTCTGGTAGACGAATACGGCATGGGAGCATTTTCCATGGTTGTTGTGGAAGATATGGAACTCAAAGATGTACAGAAATTGGAAGAACAATTCAGCAAAGTACCACACGTCAAAGATGTTCTCTGGTACGATGATGCTGCTGACATTACTCTCCCTGTAGAAATGCTTCCTTCTGATTTAAGAAAAGCTTTTTTTAACGGAGATGCCACAATGATGCTGGCACTTTTCGATAACACCACTTCTTCCGATGAAGCGATGAATGCAGTCTCCCAGATGCGTGAAATTACAGATAAACAATGCTTTATCAGTGGAATGACCGGTGTTGTCACAGACATAAAAAACATCAGTCTTCAGGAACTTCCGATTTACATTGTGATTGCTGTTATGATGTGCTTTTTGGTTCTGGAGCTGACTTCACAATCGTTCCTGGTTCCGATTCTGTTTTTGTTCAGCATCGGAGTCGCTATACTCTACAATCTGGGAAGCAACATTTTCCTCGGTGAAATTTCGTATATTACAAAAGCACTGACCGCAATTCTCCAGCTCGGGGTTACGATGGACTATTCCATCTTCCTGCTGAACAGCTATGAAGAAAATAAACTCCGTTTCCCGGGGGAAAAGGAACGCGCCATGGGGCACGCCATTGCGAACACATTCAAATCCGTTGTAGGAAGCTCTGTCACTACGGTAGCCGGATTCTCTGCGCTTTGTATCATGACCTTTGCGCTTGGCCGGGATCTTGGAATCGTTATGGGAAAAGGCGTCATCATCGGTGTGATCTGCTGTGTCACCATTTTACCTGCTCTGATTCTTGTTTTTGATAAACCGATCGAAAGAACAAAGCACAAACCACTTTTCAAAAACGTGGAGAAGCCTTCAAACTTCATTACAAAACACTATAAAGTATGGCTGGCAGCATTTTTAATCCTGCTCCTCCCTGCAATTTACGGAAATAGTCACACGGAAATCTACTACAATATCGCAGAATCGCTTCCGGACTCTCTGCCGAGCAATGTGGCAAACCAAAAACTGGAAGAAGATTTTGACATGAGCAATATGCATATGATCCTGATGGATAAAAACATGGATGGCCTTGAAAAACAGAATATGTTAAGTGAAGTAGACAAGATCGACGGCGTAAAATGGAGTCTGAATATGAATTCTCTGATCGGGCCTTCCATTCCAGATTCCATGATTCCGGATGACATCAAAAAAATGCTGCAAAGTGACAACTATGAGCTTGCGTTTGTCTGTTCTGAATACGGTTCCGCAACTCCAAAAGTTAATAAACAGATTGCTGCAATCGATAAAATCGTAAAATCCTATGACAAAGATGCCATGGTCATCGGAGAAGCCCCTTTAATGAAAGATCTTCAAGATGTTACTGATATTGACCTTCTCAATGTAAATCTGATTTCCGTTGCGGCAATTTTTTTGATCATTATGCTCATTTTCAAATCTATCTCGCTTCCGGTCATTCTGGTTGCTGTGATTGAATTTGCAATTGCCGTCAATATGGCGATCCCGTTTTATCAGGGCATCAGCCTTCCATTTGTGGCAAGTATCGTAATCGGTACCATTCAGCTTGGAGCAACGGTAGACTATGCGATCTTAATGACCAGCCGTTATCAAAAAGAGCGCCGCCGCGGACATAACAAAAAAGAAGCAATTTCTATTGCACACAAAACGAGCATGCTTTCTATCATCAGCAGTGGACTTAGCTTCTTTGCCGCAACCTTCGGTGTTGCCTGGTACTCACAGGTCGATATGATCAGTTCTATCTGTACGCTGCTCGCAAGAGGGGCTCTGATCAGTATGGCAGTCGTAATTCTGGTGCTGCCTGCAGCATTTATGATTTTTGATAAGCTGATCTGCAAGACCTCGATTGGTTTTCTTCATAAAAAATAAAGAAAGGATGTTATTGAAATGAATAAAAATCGCAAAATAAAACGTGGAGTCACAGCCGGAATCGCTGCCGGAATGTCATTTCTTTTAGGTGCACTTCCTGTCTGTGCCGCTGATACTTCTGTTTCCAAGGATGAAACTGTCTATGTCAATGCCGATGCCACCGGAAGCCAGAAACAGGTCACTGTCTCCAACTGGCTGAAAAATGCAGGTCTTGAAGATACCGTAGCGGATGAAAGCACTCTGGAGGGAATCAAGAATATCAAAGGAACAGAAACGTTCACAGAAACCGGGGATACACTGACATGGGATACCGATGGAAAAGATATTTACTACCAGGGAACAACGGATAAAGATCTCCCTGTGTCTGTCAAACTGACCTATATTCTGGATGGAAAAGAAATCTTCCCTCAGGATCTGAAAGGAAAGAGCGGACATTTACAGATTAAAATTGATTATACCAATCATGAAAAAAAGACAGTCAGCATTGATGGCAAATCAGAAGAAGTATTCTCCCCTTTTGTCATGCTCACCGGACTGATTCTTCCTACCGAAACATTTTCCAATGTAATGATCGATAATGGAAAGGTCATCTCCGACGGAAATCGGAATATCGTACTTGGATTTACAACTCCTGGACTCAAAGAAAGTCTTGGAATCAACGAAGACACTTCCATCACACTTCCGGAAAGTCTGGAAATTTCTGCTGACGTAACAGATTTCCGTATGTCCTCTACCTTCACAGTGGGACTCTCTGACCTGTTCGATCAGCTCAATCTCAAGGACATCTCCGATATGGATTCTTTGAAATCCTCTCTTGATGAACTGGAAGATGCTGCTATGCAGCTCGTTGATGGTTCCTCACAGCTTTCAGAAGGTGCAGATACCCTTGGAAGCAGCTACGGGGAATTTGATGCCGGTATCCAGACTTTAAAGACCGGTATCGATGCACTGCAGGAAGGAGCTGGCACTCTGTCCGATGGAATCAACAGCTATACCACCGGAGCTGATCAGCTCAATGATGGGATTCAGACTTATCTCGGCTCTAATGGAGTCCTGACCGGAAAAGTAACAGAATATGTAAATGGTGTCAACACTTTTGTTCTCGGTGCAAAATCCTATACGGAAGGTACAGACCAGCTCTGTGGCGGGATCACTTCCTATATTAAAGGCGAACAACAGCTCTCCGAAGGTGCCGCACAATTATCTGAACTTGGAGATGGACTGACTCAAGTAAAATCTGCCATCACACAATTAAATTCTGTACTCGACGGAAAAGGTTCCAGCGAAGAAGATATCAAAGCTGCATCTACAAAACTCTCCGAAGCTACCGGGCAGCTTGCTGACGCACTAAATAATATGCAGCCTCTTTTAAACCAGGTAGATTCTATGATTTCCTCAGGTCAAACGCTGCTTACAGAGGTCACCACACTTTCTTCCGAGCTAAAACAAGAAATCCAGCAGCCTGCACAGCAGCTGATAACCGGAATGCAGCAGCTCATCACGCAGTTACAGGAAATCAATCAGGCGGTTTCCACATTCAAAGGCAGCTGCACTGCCATTGTCACTAATATCAACACACAGATTAGTGAAAGAAATTCACAGATTGAATCTGTAAGCTCCACTGCCGCAAATGCAAGTGCTCAGCTTCAAACTTCGATTGACGCTCTCAACGCACAACTTGCTCAGGCAAATGCTTCCGGTAACACAGAACTTGCCTCTCAGCTTCAAGCTTCCATCGCAGTACTGACAGAAGCGCAAACTCAGACAGGAAATTTGAGCAGCTCTCTGCAACCTCTTGCCTCTGTTACAAACGAAGGCAGTGCCCAGCTCCCAACACTGGATACCAATGCACTGACGCAGACAATAACACAGATTTCCACTGCTTATCAAAGCATTGAATCCTCTTTCACTAAGCTGTCTGCAAAACTTCCGGAGATCCAAAAGCAACTAGATCAGCTCTCTAACATCAAACTTCCGGAAAATGCAATGTCTCAGTTAAAAGACAATGTAGACAAAATCAATGCTGGTATGAAAGCTCTGGATCAAGGACTGACCACCGTATCCAAAAACATGGGACTTCTGGACAAATCCACTGATTCTCTTCCATCTGCAGTAAACGGCATCAACGCTCTCCTCGGTGGATTTCAACAACTGGATGGATACAATCAGACATTACTCAACGGAGCATCCAAATTAAAAGCAAACAGTCCTTCTCTGCTTGCCGGTATCAATACTCTGGCTGGCGGTACGGACGAACTTGCCTCCGGACTCAACACACTTGGTACCCAACTTTCTGACGGTTCCGGAGCGCTGGCGGCAAACAGCGCTGCACTTCGAGACGGTGCTTCCACACTCCTTTCCGGAACAACAGAGCTTTCCAAAGGCGGAACCATATTGCTAAATGGAAGTAATCAGGTAAAAGACGGAATCACACAACTTCAGGATGGCGCCCACACATTAAAAGATGGAATGCAGAAATTTGATGAGCAAGGTACTCGTAAACTGAAAGATACTGTTGAAAAGGAATTAGGCAATATTCTAGACCGATTAGAAGCCCTGACCTCTGCTCAGTGCAGCTATGACACCTTCAGTGGAAAGGCAAAAGATATGGAAGGAAATGTAAAATTCGTCATTGAAACAGATGCGATTGAATAAGAGGAATAATACACATTGATAAGAGAATCCCTGTCAAGATACTGGATCTTCATAACTCCGAAATCTTGACGGGGATTTATTGTTGCAAAATAAGTTATCTTGCCATATAAAAGATCATTTCTTATAAATAAAAATATCGCAGAACTGTTTACCTCAACAATTCTGCGATATCTTTCTTCTCATAAAGTCAGTAATGCCGGCGACCGGAATCGAACCGGTACGGGAGTATAAGTCCCGCAGGATTTTAAGTCCTGTGCGTCTGCCAGTTCCGCCACGCCGGCAAAGAAAAAACCGGACAATCCGGTAATTCTTATGCCTGATATTACTCAGACGAATGGGCGGAG
>OKTS01000349.1_pt1 | contig 26778 bp, 14 predicted proteins | sample 1606331 | NCBI WGS metagenome assembly OKTS01 (sample SAMEA3879564, study PRJEB24766) | human gut metagenome | biome: human-associated habitat; feature: feces | place: USA | collected 1985/1987 | reverse complement strand
TTTGGCTACACTCCCGATGACCGTCCGGTATTCAGCCGCTTCTCCTGCCGTTTCCCCGCCGGTAGCTGCATAGCTGTAGTCGGAGAAACAGGAAAAGGAAAGACAACGCTCATCCGGCTATTGTTGGCACTGGCAACGCCACAAGAGGGACAGATACTCTTGATACCCGCCAAACATCCACTTGAAACCAGTCATACCGTCTCTCCGCAAACCCGCAAGAACTTCGTATATGTCCCGCAAGGCAATACCCTTTTCAGCGGAACTATCCGTGACAACCTGCTGATGGGAAACCCACAAGCTTCTGAAGAAGCCATATATCAAGCCCTGCAAACCGCCACCGCCGACTTCGTCTTCCACCTTCCCGACGGCGTAGACTCCCCACTCAGCGAACGAGGTGGCGGACTCAGTGAAGGACAAGCCCAACGCATCGCCATTGCCCGCGCTCTGCTACGCCCCGGAAACATTCTTCTTTTAGATGAAGCCACTTCTGCCCTCGACCCCGACACGGAACGGCTGTTAATAAAAAACCTGCGCAGAGACTGCGCAGGCAAAACATGTATCTTCGTCACCCACCATCCGGCAGTAGCGGAGGCATGCGAATCTATTGTCCGATTATAATCAGAGAATGAGCTCCAACGGGTATCCGCCTTTGGTTAACAAACTCAGAACAGCTTTGCAGGATACTCGCCTGCATCCACCAAAGCCTGAATCTTGTCGACTACACTCTGACGGTCTTCGGGATAAGTCACACCGAACCACTTGCTGGTTGTGTCGAGCACTTCGCAGGTAGCAGTGCCATCGTTAATCAGCTTATCCACCATCAGCGGGATGAAGAATTCGCTCTTCAGGTTCTCCATGTTCTTCGGGTCGCTCAAGAAGCTCTTGAAAAACTCTGCACTGTAAGCAAAGTAATCGGGAGTAAAGCCCCAGAAGTTCATGCTGACCGGAGTCGTCTCGGGAGTGGCAGTCCATTCACCGTTATCATCGATGTACTTCACCTCGCCGTCCATACGCTGAATCTTGGTACGCTCTACTACAGAAGTCAACAAGTTGTTTGCATCCGTTCCGCACAAACCACGGGATACGGTACCGCTTTCGCTCAATGTATTACCGATGCGGAAGCCTACCATGGAATATACATTTTTGGAACCTTCGGGAAGGGCTGCAAGAAATTTGCCCATTACCTGGAAGGAATCACGACCGTAGAAATCGTCGCAGTTGATAACAGCAAACGGTTCCTTTATTACATCGGCACCCATCATTACAGCATGGTTGGTTCCCCAAGGTTTGGTACGGCCTTCGGGGCAGGTGAAGCCTTCGGGAAGGTCATCGATGGACTGGAATACCAGTTCGCAGGGGATATGGCCTTCGTATTTGGAAATAATCTTGTCGCGGAAATCCTGCTCAAAATCTTTACGAATTACGAAAACGAGCTTTCCAAAACCGGCATTGATGGCATCGTAAATAGAATAATCCATGATAGTTTCGCCATTCGGGCCCAGTCCGTCCAATTGTTTCAAGCCACCATAACGGCTGCCCATGCCGGCTGCCAATAAGAATAAAGTTGGTTTCATATTTAGTTATTATTTAAAAAGGTTAGTATATCACAGTTGATAACGGCTGCAAATGTACAAAAATTTATGGCTGACAGAAGGGAGTTTTAGTTCATTCTTTACCACTATCCGTTCAAAAAGGTACATTTAGAACGGATAACCGATGGCAAAATGCAACGCCATGCTGTCCTTGAACTTGGGAATATTATAATACCCCGACTTCCCAGTATCATACGGATCATGCAGCCCGATACCCAAGTCCAGACGAAAAACAAGAAAGTCCAAATCGTAACGCAAGCCAAATCCCGTGCCCAAAGCAATCTGTTTCGGGAAATTCTTCAACGTAAATTCACCATTCGGGCGGTTTTCATCTTTACGCATCAGCCATACATTGCCGGCATCCAAGAATACGGCTCCATGCAAGTCGGCAATCATACGGAAGCGATACTCGATATTGGCTTCCATGCGAATATCACCCACGTGGTTGATATAGGTATATTTCCTATCCGTCTCGGGAGGATAACCGCCCGGACCTATACTGCGTGCAGAAAAGGCGCGCACACTGTTGGCACCACCGATATAGAACTGTTCCGTATAAGGTGCGGTCGTAGCGTTGCCATACGACCATATCACCCCTCCCGCAATACGCGAAGCAATCATCTGGTTCTTGTCTATCCGGTAATGGTACCTGAATTCCGAGTTCAGCTTCAAGAACTGTGCAAAAGGTACACCGAAAAGCTTCTTCCCTTCCTCACTGAACGGCTTGCCGAAAATACGGTAAACAGCAGAAGTCAGGTTACCGGCCGACGCAACGGTGGTCTGCCACCAGATGGGGTTACGCTTGCCGCGCACGGAAGCGTTGTCATAAGTATAGGTGTACTCCATGGCAGGAATGAACTGGTCGCGCAAACTAACGTAGAGTGCCGGATTCTCGGCACGCAACGTATCGAAAGCGGCAGTAGGATTGCGCAGTACATTGAATGTCAACCGGAAAGGAGTTATACTGTGCCTGGAAGTCGATTTGGGCTGGAAGTCATAAGTGACATTACCGCCAAAAGCCAACAGCTTATAATACTTGGCACGGTTCATCTGGTCGGCATATAAACGGAAAGTCGTTGTAGCCGGGAAGTCATACTCACGGTCGCCCATCCTAGGAAACACCACGCGCGGAAAGATAAGCGAAGTGGAGATACCCAGTTCATAACTGTTCATCAAGGAAGAACTTGCCTTGCCCGTCTGCCATTCGTACGAACCGTTCAACTTCACATTCCAGCTTTCACCGCCACCGAAGACATTGTTCTTCGTCACCGTAAAAGCGGCACCCGGTCCCGTCTGGTTATTGCTCTTCATGGTGACATTAAAATCCAACTCCGCATCGTAGGGTTTATCGAGCGCGGCAATGACCCTCACATCCAATGTATCAGACACAAACGCCGTATCACGCGGTATATACTGCATCTCCGCATAACGGAAAATACCGACGCTTGCCAGACGCTCCTGAATACGGGTCTGACGGTACAAACTATACAAACTCTGCATAGAACGCTGGCGGGCAATACCTGCGCTGTCTTGTATCTGACGTTTCCGCCGATAACCTTGATAGTTCAACCAACGGTAAAGCATGTTGGGACGTACCGGAGGTTTGTTGTAGTAATGTATGGTCAAGCCTTTGTAATCCATGCTGTCATTGGGTTCCTGCCCCTGCTTTCCAAGAAGATAGACGGATTTACGCCCCACACGGAACTGCTTCTCGGCTACCTTTGGCATACCGGGAACGGGAATCAAGCGCATCTGGACATGCCCATTGGGAACTATCATGGTATCGGCCTGATAGGTCAGGTAGTCGGGACGGAAATAATAACAGCCCACATTACGCAGCAGGGTACTGATACGGGTACGCTCCCCATCCAAATCAGCCACATTGAATTGTTCTCCCGAACTGATAAGGGAACGTCGGCGTCCCAGCTCCATAATGCGAGTGGTACGCTCGCTGAAACCACGATAATATACCGTATCTATAAAGTAGGGGTTACGCATGTTCACCGTATATTGCAACTTTGCCTTCAGCGAGTCCTTCGGGTCGATAAATGTCTTGTAGCTGACGCTTCCGTTGAAATAGCCATAATCGCGCAGCAAGTTAACCGCCGCCTTCTGGCGTATATCGGGATTCACCGTAGACATAAGCACCGGAGTGGCGGCAAATTTATTGAATATCCACTTTCCGAATCCCTTCTCATACTTCTGGAAACCATTGTAAATCCACAGTCCGAAAGGAAAGGGATAGCGGATAGTAGAGCTTCCCAGCAACGAATTGTTCGGTGCCGTAGCAAGGGCGGCTTCCACCTCTTCCATAGCAATCTCACCAACAGACGTTTCACTGCGGTTCAATACAATCATCGGCTTTTGGCCGGTATAGAGTATCTCCCCCTCGGGCAAGTGCTTCGTGGTGGAGCAACCTGCCAGAAATATCAATCCTGCAATATATAATATCAGTCGTTTCATATCACATTCCTACTTTTTCATATCGCTATTTTCAGCCTCCGGTTTTATCTTTTTCTTCCTGAAGATGAAGAGTTCACTCAATCGGTCCATCTTCCGGCGCAGCACAAGGCCGACACCCGTTTCGGTTATCTCACCGTCGAGTATGCTTTCGTAGTTTTTATTATGGAATACACGGACATATCGAGTACCCGACGCATCAAGACGGTATTCCAGCGATATATTGTCAATGAATGATTCCGCATCGTTCGTGGCATTGGCCCCGGTGGACACTTTTCCACCGATGACTATCTGTACGCGGTCGTTGAAGAAACGCTGGGAATAACGAAAACTGAAGTCTTTCTGCGTGTCACCCGTTTCAGCAGAGGTACGGTCTTCCACACCTACACTGATATTGGCCCCTTTTATACCTCCCGCCAAGGAGTTTATCTGGCTCTGAAGTACTGAGTTCAAGGCGGCTCCCATTGACAAACCTCCTCCTTTGGCACCACTGTTCAGGTAAATACCCGTGGCAAGCATGGCAATGGCCTGCTTGCTACGCTCTTCTGCACCCATTGCCTGCAGCTCATTCTCTACTGCGGCATCTTCGGGCGCCGAAATATCGAATATCAAATCGGGAGCGTCAAGCCTGTTCTTGATGGAAATGGAAACATCGAAGTTCACCATGCGCGAACCGTCCCCGTCACCATCGGCCACAGAAGCACGCATACGTTCCGTAGCCTTCAGGCTCAGCGTAGGATTCATAATATTCCCCCGCCAATCCACATAACTGCCGGGATTGAACTGGAACTCCTTCAACGGGATGATAGGCAGCGAATATTTCATGACGCCACCCGAAAGGGTATAGCGTCCGGTAAGGCTCATATCCCCTTGGGGAGTATACTGCATATTCAAATCACCGCCACCTTCCAGTTCGATGTATTTGCTACGGTCGGGACTCAGATCGGCACGAAGACGGACAGCATCGTCAATATGGACGGACATATACATTTCCAATCCTCCCAAAGACATGGCAGGAACCTCATCTGCTTTTACCGACGTCGTATCGGTGAACGAGGTAAAGGTAACCAGCCCACTGAGACGGTCTTCCACCGTTAAAGGGGAATCGGTCAACACGTAGGTTACGTTGGTATTGCCCAGCAAATTCATGTTTCCACGCATCGTGAGCCCGTCAAGCTGCCCCTTCACCGTGGCATGCAAGTCGACGAACACCTTTCCATACACCAGACTTTCGCGGGTACGCGGTGCATCCAGCAACGTATAGTTCTCTGCCAGCAGATTGAGGTTGGCAGTAGGACGCTCCATATTCCGGAAATCAACCTTACCGTCAATCGTAAACGGATTCTTGCTGGTGGTATAAATGGCAAACTTATCAAATATCAACTGATTGTCCTTTATCTGTACCGGACGGTTGTCGAACCAGTAACGTGCTCCCGCCTGGCGTGCATAGACAGACACACTGTCCAAAACAATATCACCATGCATTTGAGGCTTGTCCAGCGAACCATAAATATAAAGCCCTCCATCAATATCTCCGGTAAAGGCCACCGTTTGGTCAGGGATGAATGCATTGGCCATCTTCAATGGAAAATGCTCGAAACGGGTGGACACTTCCAGGGTATCCTTTCCGTTCTTCTGCGTCAAGATACCGTCGGCGGTCATCACTTCTTCATTATCATATGTAAAATAGGTATTCAGATAGTGCGTATTCTTGTCGCCCGGCAACCAGGTAGCCCCCAGGCCGATGTCTCCAACCGGTTGGCGTTCGTAGGTCAGTTTCTCTACATTGGCTTCGGCGGACACCTGCAGGGAAGTGGCAGTCTGTATATAATTTGCTTCGGCGGAGAACAATCCCGTAAGCCGGGGCATATAAGGAAGTACCTCCGTAAGTTCATCCAAGCGCAATCGGCTCAGTTCTACGTTTATATTCTGCAAGGAAAGGGTATCATTCTTGTCGGATTGCATACGGAAACACAGACCATCGTCGCTGTCCATATCAATATTGGCATAGACGCGCATATTCTTATGCAGATAAATCCAGTTACTATTGTCCGCAAAGTGGAATTTACGGAAAGCGATAATCGGCTCGGCAGGAATAAGGTTCAGCAGCACACCATTACCGCGACCGTGTCCTTCGGTCAACGGACGGGCATTAATACCGAATAGAACACCGGTCTGCCCTTTTCCATTCACATAATCCACAGTCAGTTCCGCATCTTCATTACGGACTTCACCCGTCAGTGTGCTACGGAACACAAACTGCGGGTTCTTGGGACCGTTTATGACACCACCTTGCAACTTCATGCGGGCAGTATCCTGCTTTACTGTAAAAAATATCGTATCGAGCTGCAAGGAGTCCATGCGCAATCCGTGAACAGCTGTACGTCCATTGATGCCGACTTGCGGAGTAAATCCGAAGCTCAGTTTGAAATCATTATAGGAAATACCCTTTGCAGCCAGGAAATAGCTGACGGGATTCTGGTTACCGGCTTCCAGATGCATGCCCGCTGAAGGAAGGACTTGGCGCAAAGCGGCATGGTCCAAACGCCGTTCATCAATCTGCTTTGTCAGGATAGAGACAAATTTATCCGACTGTTCCATCAACTTCTTCAACGTGCTGTGAGCGCGGAAACGCAGATTCAAGTCACTGGCATCAAGCCTCAACTTGAGAGAATCATGACGTGCCTCCGCTCCCATTGTAAAGGCAAACGGGTGTTTCAATGGTCGGGGCACCAAACCCAGCTTATGCAGATTCACCTCTTCCACATTTAAATCCAAAGCGCCATCCAGATAGCTGCGGTCAAGACGCATATCCGCATTTCCCTGCATCTTGAGAAGGACATTATCGCTGGCAAGACGGACGGTAGCAACGGATGACTTGAGTCCGGCATGCACATCTACACCGGAAATGTCCCAATGGCCATACTGTAGTTTTTCCAAGGAGGCATTCAAAGCGGCCACAGTTTTTCGTGATGCCACATCCACCCCTTGCCCCTTAGCGGACATCTTTGCCGTAAGAGTATAGATAGAGTCCTTGGGCAGGAAGTGATGCACCTGCAAGTTGTTGATGGCAAGGTCGGCATGGTAGGCTTCCGTAGCAAGATTATAGGCGGCGTCCAAATTCAAGGCGCCTTCCTTCTCCTTCAGTTTTAGGGCGGCAGTGCACTGCGCCCCCTCCATACCGAGACGTGCCGCAAGGTGCATACTGTCCGGCACAATGATGGAGCCATCGGGAGCAATGTCAGCTAGTCCGGTCAGGAAGTTCAAGTTCTGCGTATGCATTTCGAAGTCCATGCTTCCATTACGTTTCACACTGTCGGTCAAGCTCCAGAATTCTCCTCCCCCACTCAACGAAAAGGCTCCGGGCAGCTCAGCCGTAAAACGGGAAATCTGCATCTGCTTCAGGTTTCCTTCCGTACCGGCATGAATCACCAACGGACGGAACGGATAGGCTTCCTTGAAAGCTTCCGGCAAGCCACCGGCAAAAAGCAGTACATCCTGTTTGCCGATACGGGCATTGAAACGGGCTGTCAGACGGCCGGTGGTAGGTATATTTATCAGTTCCCAGTAAGTCTGTGCCGTAAGGTTCATCTCACTATGAGGTGTCAGCAACTTCAAAGAAGGGATACGGATAACGGTAGAATCGGCAAACAACCGCCCGGTCAGGGAAGTTACACTCAAACCGGAACGCTCATACATGGAAAATTCCCGGATAACGGCATTCATATCTCTGCCGTAGTACATCACAGAATCAATGCCCAGGCGAATGTCGCGAAGAGCAATGTGCGAGGGGTCGAAGCCTATCGCACTCCCCGGGCCACCGGTATCATAATTGACAGAAGTTCCAGTCAGCAGGAATTTTCTCCAGCCATAGAACTGGTGTTTCAGGTCGGCAGCAGCGTCCGCAATCTCAGCATCTCCTATATGGGCTTTCAGCCCCATGGAGTCCAATGGCATCTGTAAATCGACCGAGACGTTCTTCAACTTCAGAGTATGGAGTGTGACTTTCCAGTTTAACGCAGTGTCAGTAGTGTCCTTGGGAGTCTCAGTGGTATCTGCAAGCATCACCTGCACATGGGTATCGCTCAATTCTATATTATTGAGGATGGCATCTTCTTTTGTAAGGTCTATGCCATGGCTTTCGAAAAAGAAATGCCCCAGTACTCCTTTGATGCACATACCTTCCATTAAATTGGAGGAGTTGACAGCAACTTGTTTCAAGGTAATGTCATCCACCTCCACTTTCCCTTTGAGCAAAGGCCATGCCTGTACCCGTACGTTCAAACTTCCAAGATTCAGCAAGGTATCGGGATGCTGCACATCAACAGCACTGTCGGCAGGCTGTACCACCAATACACCGCGGACCAACAAATTCAAAGGAAAGCGAAGGTCAATCCGCTCCACGGATATGTCCATACCCGTAGCACCTGATGCAATTGCCGTAGCCTGCTTCCGTATCAAATTCTGTACGGGAGGCACATAAAGCAATATCATCAATATTATAAACAGTATAATAGGAGTAAGCAGCACCCACAGTGCTATTCTCAACCATTTTCTTCTCATCGGAACGTCAATCTTTCATCGTATTTAAAAGTCCTACAAAGTAAACAATTTCTTTCGACATTTGGTTCCCGACAGAGAAAAATCACGTATTCTTCTCTGTTCCCCCATTACGGAAAAGCTGTTGCCTGAGTAATGACATCCTCTATCAAAACGAGGGCGGCAAGGGCGTGTTCTTTCAACTCTCCGGTAAAAGGCACTCCATGAGAAGTTTCCAACAGTTTCAGCAATGCAACCAGTTCCGCTGCTCCAATTAAAGTAAAGAGGGGAATCATTTTGTGGGAGACAGCAGCCATCTCGTCCACATCCTCATTCTCCACAGCCTTCTGCAAACGCTCCGCATTGAGGCGGGTTTCAGCCACAAAACTTTCCAGAATGGACTTTGCCGCCTCGGGGTCATCGACCGAAAAAGCAGTGAGCGAAGAGAATTTATACCCCGGGCAAGCCGAAGTTTCCGAAACTTCCATAACCTCCATCCCTTTGTCCTCCATATTCAATTCATGTAGCAATTCACTGACGGTAAACGGCTTATGCAGGCATCCGGCAAATCCATGCACCGTAAATTCCTCACGCTGCATGTCACTGCGGGCAGTGACAGCAATCACCGGAACAGACTGTGCCTGCGGTATGTTCGAAGCACGAAGCAGTTTCAGTAAATCAAAACCATTAATAGCAGGCATCTGCACATCAGTAAGCAGAACATCAAAGGTTGCAGTGCGCAAGGCATCCAGCAGTTCATCCAGTTGTAAACAAGAGACAGAATTTATACCACTCTGCTGAAGCATGGCGGCAGTAAGGGTAAGCTGAATACGGTCATCATCGATAAGGAGGACATTCTTCAGTGAAGAATGAGGAACGGGGAATGAAGAATTGCCATTCGGCGTGGCAGCACATCCCGATTCTTCATCCTTCATTCTCCGTCCTTCACTCCTTACGGGATAGATAGGAATATATATGGTGAAAGTGCTTCCCTTGCCTGGCACACTGTCTACATCAATCGTGCCTTCAAGCAACTGTACCAGCATACGGACAATGGAAAGTCCAAGTCCAAACCCCTCTTTACCCTGAGCACCCGGTAAGCGGGTAAACTCCTGGAAGATACGTTCCCGGTCGGCAGGTTCCATACCTTTACCGGTATCAGCAATGGCAACTACCAGTCGACGGTCCTCGTAACGGGCAGTCATGGTAACACTGCCTTGGTCCGTAAACTTCACGGCATTGGACAACAAATTGTTGATAATCTGGCGCAGACGCAAGGGGTCGCAAATATAGGTACCGCCCAGCTCCGGGGCAATGTCGCAATGAAGCGCCAGTCCTTTGGCAGCCGTAAGTGGTTCAAAACTGACGTGTATCTCTTCAAGCAGGCGGGAAGGATGAAAGGTGACCCGGTTGATTTCGGCCTTGTTCAAATCAAGACGATGGAAGTCGAGCAAATCAACGACCAGCTTCAGCAGATGTTCCGATGAGGTTTTCATATTGTCCAGATAGAACCGCTGACGCTCATCCACCGTCAGACGGGAAAGCAAGTCGGCATAGCCCATAATAGAACCGAGCGGGGCTTTGAAATCATGGGTAATGGCAAGCATCAGTTTTTCACGGACAGCGAGTAAATCCTCGGCACGACGACGGGCCTCTTCCAACTCACGACGGTAACGGTTGCTTCGGGTTATGTCGCGGCCGATGATAATAAGAAAAAAAGCGGAAAGCAACACCGCACCTACGGCAATGCCACTGATAATCTTGGCCGAACGGCGTCGGACCGCTTGTTGATACTCGGCTTCCGTCCGTGCACGCAGCAGAGTTTCCGTCTCGTAATCTTTCAGCAAGCTGTCAATACGAGCGGTCAGCATATGGTCCAAGCGTTGCAGATAGCGTTTACGTCGCTGTATAACAGTGTTTACAGCTTTTTTCTGCTGGGCCACGGCACGCAGTTTCTCATGCAAAGAATCGGCCGGATTATAGGGTTCAATCACCGTATCCGTTGCAAATTCAAGGGAGGTCTTTACCTGGATAGCCGTATCTTTCTTTGGGGGGACAAACACTTCACCCAAACGACGGAAAAACCCCTTCTTCCGAGGGCGTGTCACGACGGTATCCCGATGTGTAATGATACGGTGCTGCACACGCTGCTGGGTCACTACCGAGTCCTGCTGGGCAATTATCTGCTCAATGTCACTGGTGGATACCATGCTGTCATTCGCCTCACTCAGCGTGCGCAGCATTTTTATCGTATTGGTATCCTTCTCGCGTATCAAAGCAAGCACGCTGTCTGTCCATTGTACATCGCGGTCATCAGTAAGAATAAGGTTCTCCATTTCCCGGTGTACGAAAAACAAGGAAAAAAACAATACCGCCAGCAACAAAGTGTAGCCTACGGCAATCTTTACTTTGGAGACATTATTCATACTATCAAATCCTTTCCCTGGTCTGTTTACGGAACCTCAACCACAGCATCACTCCCGCACTGGTCAGTCCGAACGGGAAAGCCATCCAGACTCCCGTCAGCCCCCAACCGAAAACGAAACCGCAAAGGTACCCTACGGGCAAAGATATAATAAAATAGGATATAAATGCAATAATCATCATCGGTTTCACATCCGAGATGCCGCGCAGGGCATTGGCAAAGTTAATCTGCAACCCATCGCCGAACTGGTAAATCAAGAACGGGAAGAAGAGAGCGGCAACCATGCCGGACACTTCCGCATTGTCCGTAAACCATCCCCCTACCTGACCGCGAAGCGCAAAGACGATACCCAGCAACACCACCTCCATACACAGGATGATGTGAAGGCCGGCATACGCCGAGCGGCGCACATTCTGCCCGTCTCCCTGCCCCTTGAAGTTGCTGACACGCACGGCAACCGCAGCGCCCATGCCATAATACATCATGAAGGTGAACTGAGAGATAGTAAGCATTATCTGATGCGATGCTAGGGCAAGTGTCCCCAGCCAGCCCACCATGACGACGCTCAGACTGAAGGAAGCGGTCTCCATACCCATCTGCATACCCACGGGCCAGCCCAGTGCATTGAGCTTCCTGAACATCGGCATCGACCACCCCAGCCGCATGAAGCCGAGCCTGTAACGGATAAACCGGCGGCCGCGAAGCACAATCGCCGCAAAGACCACCACCATCACAATGCGGGAGAACAAAGTGCTGATACCCGCACCAAGCAGTCCCATCTCCGGAAAGCCCAGCTTTCCATTGATAAGTATATAGTTTCCTACGATGTTAAGCGCATTCCCTCCGAGCAGAATCCACATGGCCGTCTTGGTTTCGGTGATGCCGTCCGTAAACTGTTTGAAACCGTTGAACAGCATGACAAAGACCAGTGAAGCAAGCAACACCAGATAGTAAGGCTTGATTAGAGGCAACAATTCTCCGGGCTGTCCCAGCCGCTCCACATTGAAATAGAGAACAGCCATGACAAGAGTCAGCAACAAAGCCACCAGCACATTGGCAACCAGGCTACACCGCAACGCCTGCCCTGCCTCGGCAAAGCGGCGGTTACCGTAGAAGCCCCCTACAACCGGTGTCAGCCCGTAGCTGAAGCCCGTACTGAAAATAATGCAAAGAGTAAACAGATTGTTTACGAAAGAAGCGGCACCCAGTTCCTCCGTGCTGTGATGCCCAATCATCAGCGTATCGGCAAAACCAAGCACAATGACTCCCAACTGCCCCACCACAATGGGTAGCCCCAGGAGAAGCAATGCTTTATAGTGCTGCTTATACGTATCAAATAATTTTTTCATACTAAAGGTTTTCTTTTTGGTAATAAAGCACAATCCCGTTTTCATCGCGGAAGGTCTGTTGGGCGACCCTATGAAGCTGTTCTGCCGTCACAGAGCGGTAATTGTCCACTTCACGGTCTATGTCTTCCGCCTGCCCGGTCAGTTCAAACCAGGCAAGATTCGTGGCAACATTCAGATAATTGATGTTGCCGAATATCTGTGTAGACTCAAACTTGTTCTTTACTTTCTCCAATTCCTGCTCTCCAACAAACCCGGATTTCAACTCTTCCAACTCTTTCCGGACAGCAGCCTCGGCTTGTTCCAAAGATACGCCTGCAGATGGTTTTCCACTGATATGCAGCAGGCCGGCATCCCGTGTACCGGAGATATAGGCATCGAGACTGGAAAAGAACTTCTGCTCCTGCACCAGCCTGCGGGTCAAGCGACTGGAACGTCCATTGCTCAGAATATCCGACAGAATATCGAAGGCATAATAATCGGCATCCTCACGGCTGCACATGTGATAAGCCATGAACAAAGCATCCAGAGGAACATTCCGTTCCACCGTCTGCCGGCGTTCTGCCGTCTGTACAACTTCTTGCGGTAATTGCCTTACGGGCACATTCCTACGGGGAATGGGAGCAAACCATTTTTCTGTCAGCCTAACCGTTTCTTCCCACGAAATATTTCCGGTAACGGCCAGCACTGCATTATTAGGTGCATAAAAACGAAAAAAGAATTCCTTTACCTCGTCCAGCGTGGCATTGGCAATGTGAGAGAGGTCTTTCCCGATAGTAGGCCAGCGATAAGGATGCGTTTGATAAGCCAAAGGACGAAGCAGATGTCCCACATCACCATACGGCTGGTTCAAGCAACGTTGTTTAAATTCCTCCATCACTACCGCACGCTGCACTTCAAGACTTTGCTCACTGAATGCCAGTTCCAGCATGCGGTCGGACTCCAGCCAGAAGCCGATTTCCACATTCGATTTTGGAACCGTCAAGTAGTAATTGGTTATATCATTATTGGTCCATGCATTATTCTCTCCGCCTGCCAATTGCAAAGGAGCGTCATAATCAGGAATATGCACCGAGCCTCCGAACATCAGATGCTCGAACAGATGGGCAAAGCCCGTATGCTCGGGATGTTCGTCACGGGCACCCACGTCATAAACAATATTCAAGGCAACCATCTGCGTGCTGGTGTCCTCATTGTGCACCAACCGCAGACCGTTGTCAAATATCTTTTTGTTTATTTTCATAAAATGGAATGACAGAATCTATCATCAATCTATCACTGTCACTTTTTTAATAACCACATCCTCTTCGGGACGGTCGTTACGGTCAGTCTTGACCTTCTGTATTTTATCAACAATATCCATACCTTCCAGCACTTCACCGAACACGGTATATGCACCGTCCAAATGTGGAGTACCGCCCACGGTAGTATAAGCCTTCACCTGCTCGGGGGTAAACTTGAACTCCGGTTCCTTGGCAACCTGAGCCTCTGCCTGCGCAATCAAGGAATCTTGCAAATCCATCAGACTGTCCTGGTCATTATTCTTACGCATCTTGTAGATTTCCTTCATGTGTTTCTGCGCCAACGCGTTGAAAGCATTGTTCAAGCGCATCTGATTCATCTGCTGTTCCATCCCCAGCAAGGTAGAGTCATTATACACTTTTCCGGTCACAATGTAGAACTGGCAGCCGGATGATGCCTTGTCAGGGTTCACCTCATCACCCTGGCGTGCAGCCGACAAAGCACCTTTTTTGTGAAAATACTTCGGATAAACAAATTCGGCAGGAACGGTATAACCCACGTCGCCTGCCCCCAGCATCTTGCCTTTCGGAGCCTTCTTCGATTCCGGGTCACCTGCTTGTATCATAAAGTCCTTGATGACACGGTGGAACAGCGTACCTTCATACGTGCCGTCTTCCACCAGCTTGATAAAGTTATCACGGTGTTTCGGGGTTTCATTATACAGTTTCACGGTGATGTCACCCGCACTTGTTTCAATCTTCAGCTTCGTTTCTTTTTCCATATCTTCCTCTTTCTTTTGTCCCGGCTTGCAAGCAGTCAGACCGCAAACCAGTATAGTTAATAATACAATAAGATTTCTTTTCATTTTGTTTTTTATTTAATTTAAGTTTGCAAATATACTAAAATCAGACAAAAGCACTTACCTTTGCCTACATAAAAGAGATAAAAGGCTAAAGCAATGACATCCATATTAATTGTAGAAGATGATATTACTTACGGCATGATGCTAAAAACATGGCTCGGCAAAAAAGGTTTCCAAGTAACCTCCGCCAGCAGCATTGCCCGTGCTCAAAAACATATTGAGTCGGAAACCGTAGACTTGATATTGTCTGACCTGCGCCTGCCCGACAAGGATGGCATTGACTTATTGAAATGGCTGGGCGAACACGGCCTGCAAATACCGCTTATCATCATGACAGGATACGCTGACATACAGTCGGCCGTCCAAACCATGAAACTGGGAGCCTGCGATTACATTGCCAAGCCTGTGAACCCGGACGAATTACTGAAAAAAATAGGCGAAGCCTTGAATGCATCATCCTCCGCTTTGAAACAGATGATGCATTCGTCCCGAACAGATGATGCGTTTACCCCAAACAGACCATCCGTTTCACCCAAACAGACGATGCATTCCGACAAGATGAAAAATCAGCCTCTGAAGGGTGCAGAAGGCTCATTGTCCTCCTCCGACTTCCTTGAGGGAGAGAGCGACGCAGCCAAACAACTCTACAATTATGTGAAACTGGTTTCACCTACCAATATGTCTGTACTCATCAATGGTGCCAGCGGAACGGGCAAAGAATACGTAGCTCACCGCATCCACCAGCTCAGCAAGCGTGCCGACCAGCCGTTTGTAGCCATCGATTGCGGTTCTATTCCCAAAGAATTGGCCGCTTCGGAGTTCTTCGGGCACATAAAGGGCGCCTTTACCGGCGCACTGACCGACAAAACGGGCGCTTTCGTCGAAGCCAACGGCGGTACCATCTTCCTGGATGAGATAGGTAATCTGAGCTATGAAGTGCAAATACAGTTGCTGCGTGCTTTGCAAGAGCGCAAGATACGTCCGGTAGGTTCAAACAAAGAGATAAGCGTGGACATACGTCTGGTATCCGCCACCAACGAAAATCTGGAGCAAGCCATCGAAAAAGGGGCGTTCCGTGAAGATTTATATCACCGTATCAATGAATTCACCCTACGCATGCCGCAACTCAAAGACCGCCGTGAAGACATCCTGCTCTTTGCCAATTTCTTTCTGGACCAGGCCAACCGCGAAATGGACAAGCAACTGACCGGCTTTGATGACAAGGCATCCCGCGCCCTATTGGAATATCCCTGGCCCGGCAATCTACGCCAAATGAAAAATATGGTACGCCGTGCAACCTTGCTGGCACAAGGCAAATTCATTACTATCAACGAACTGAATGAACTGAAAGAACCCGCACCGGCCATCATCGGTATCCCTCTCCGCAATGAGGAGGCAGAGAAGCATCAAATCATCGAAGCCTTGCGGCAGACGGGAAACAACAAGAGCCGCGCTGCACAACTGTTGGGCATTGACCGCAAAACGCTGTACAACAAGTTGAAGCTTTATAACATATCCGACTAAAAGGTGTGGAATTATTCCACACTCCCCTCCACACATTCCACACTTTTCCACACTATGCCACACTTTGCATAGAAACATATATCACTAACTATCAGAACATTATCCAACACACACTCTTTCTGGCACACCATTTGACCTATATTAGACGTAAGCAACAAGCGCTACAACAAGCAAGCACTTAGACTTAACAATAAGATATACCAACCTAAAAGCAAATGAATTATGAAAAAATTAGTATTAGTAGCAGCCCTGTTTATGTTTGTTTGTGGCGGAACGTTCTTGGCTCAAGCTAAGGCTCCGGTAGAACAGCCGAGTAAGACAACAACCTTGTCTAACGACACTGTGGTAACGGATACTTTGCAGAAAGCCGAGAACGTCCAAGACACAGCAAAAGTGGCCCAATAACAGTAAGCACACTACAACAAAAAAGCCGTTTCCTCCTTGTCTATTCTGGGAAACGGCTTTTTTAATTATCAATTGTTAATTAAAACATCACCAATGTCTTTCCGGATAAAGGTCATTCCACCATGCCGGACTATCCTGCAGCCAGCGGGCAAACCAGGCCATAATTGAATTGTGCCACAATTCACGTTTTGCATAATCAAGTACAAAATGGTTTTCACCATCTACGGTAATAAATTCCACCGGCTTGCCCAATATCTTCAGCGCATTGTACAATTGGATACTTTCACCGATAGGCACGTTTGTATCTACCGTGCCATGCAGCAACAACAGAGGGGTATTAATCTTGTCCGCATTGAACAATGCTCCATGCTTCGTAAACAAATCGGGATTATTCCAAGGATAGCTATCGGCTGCCGCAACAGAGTTATAGGAATATCCCCAATAACCCTCGCCCCAATAGCTCGTTACATTGCTGATGCCAGCATGCGAGGCAGCGGCAGCAAACATGTCCGTCTTAGTCTGCAGATACATCGTCATGAATCCTCCATAAGAGGCACCCAGGCATCCGATACGTTTATCGTTGACAAACGGATGGGCTGCACAGAATTTCTTCGTACCTTCAATGATCTCATCGGCCGTACGCTCACCCCATGCATTGACATGGCGTGCAGAGAACTCCTGGCCGTACCCGATGGCACCACTGGGCTGGATAACATAAACCACATAGTCACGTGACGCAAACAACTGTGCACAGTACGGGGAAGTTATACCGCGAGTCGTAGGAGTCGTTCCTCCATAATAGTACACGATAAGCGGATACTTCTTGTTCGGGTCGAAAGACGGCGGAAGGCAAATCATTCCCTTTATCTCCGTACCGTCCGAAGCTGTAAAGTTCCACTCTTCCATCTGTCCCAGCTCAATCTTGTCGAGGACGGGCTTCATGGGGTTGGCAAGCAGGGTAGAAACTTTTTTCTTCGTGTCGTACGTATAGGCTACGCCCGTACTGGTGTTTCCTCCACCCACATAGGCAGCCACAACCGGATTGTCATTGGCCAGCGTGAAGGAAGTAATCACATCTTCTTCAAGCGGAAGCATTTCAAAGCCGCCCGTCTTCGGAACATAACGGTATATATGCCTGCAATCCCCATCAGTCGTATCGAAATAGATACATCCGTCCACACGGTTCCACTGCACGGGAGACACTGTAGGATTGAAATCGCGCGTGATAGCCTGCACTTTCTTTGTAGCCAAATCCATAATGAATGCTTGGGTATCAAAGTCATTGGCTATGGGATGTTCACCGCAATTCTTGCCAATGCCTCCGAAAGCAGACGGACTGCCCGTCACCAGAAGCTGCTTCCCATCCGGAGAGTAAGAAGCACTTCCCAGATAAGCATCCCAGGCGACCAGCGTATCTGCCTGCAAGGTGGTCAAATCAATCTCGAAAAGAGAAGAGAGGGAGAAAGGGCATCGAGTGATGTCCGGCTTGGAAGTGCTGCACAACAGTTTCTTGCCATCCGGGGAAATATCATTCAGATAGACGTTGTGACTACCGTAGGTCAGACGCTCGGAAAGTCCCGTCGCCACATCGTATTTCATGAGATAATAGCGGTCACGAGAATTGGGGATACGGTCGTCCGGATGCAAGAGACGTTTCAACGGGCCACTCACCTTTTCGCCCTCGTCCGTGAGCATATAAATAAGATAGTCTTCTGTAGGAGACCAGCTGAAATATCCTTCGGGAACATTCTTCAGCAGCACTTCCTCACGCATCGTGGCAGGATCGAACACAACCAGGTCATTCTGCTCCTCGCCCATAACCGTATAATAGAGCTTGTTGCTGTTGGGCATCCAGTTCATCTTTTCATTGGCATTGGGCAATATCACCCGGCCGGTCTTTACCTCGGTCAGCTCACAGCGGGTCCTGGAACGCTTCACGTCGTAATTGTCCGAATAGCGGATCAGCAGATACTTGCCGTTGGGCGAAAGAGAAACCCTGCTCGCTCGGGAGCCGAAATTGGTGTTGAACAAAGAGAAACGTCTCTTCATGTCCGGTGCCATCCGGCAGGCTACATCGGCAAAGTCCTTTTCCTTTTCAAATTCGCATTTCAGCATCGGCTGCATCTTGTCGTCCGCGCTTGAAAGCAACTTGATGACAATCTCATAATCCGCTTCGGGGTCCATACGCAAACTGACAGCCGTAGGACGGACCTGCGACAAGCTGTCCTCCGCTGTCTCCTTGACTTGCTTGGATTCACCGTTTACAAACACCTCAAAACGGGCAGGAGAATATACATTCAGCTTGCCCTTCATGAAACGCTCCGCACGCAGATTGGTAGCAAACAGATAGAACAGATTGTCCTTGTCCGCCTTTGCCACAGTTACATATCCAGCCGTATCAGCAACCATACGTTCGTACCGACCTCCGTCGAAGTCGAGACTGACCTTCGTCTTCAGAAGATTGCCGGTAGTAAACTTGTCTCCCTTGAAGTTGATACTATCGCCCTGGAGGGGAGTGCGCACCGTAACGGCCGGACGCACGTTATACTCAGCAACTCTTTCCTGAGCTTGGGCAGCCAATCCCGCAAGGAGCAGCAAACCCGACAAAACTGTGATTTTCTTCATTACTGTAAGATTAAATCGTTTCAAAACCATTCCATAAATTTCCGGGAGGAACGGGCGCCTCCACTTCTATCAGTTCTTTGGACACCGGATGCACAAAACGGATATACCGCGCATGCAGACAGATGCTGCCGTCGGGATTGGAGCGGGGCGAACCATACTTCAAATCTCCCTTGATGGGACAGCCCATCTTTGCCAACTGACAACGTATCTGGTGATGGCGTCCGGTTTTCAAATCTATTTCCAACAGATAATAGTTCTGCGACCGCCCGATGAGCCGGTAATGCAAAATCGCTTTCTTGCTGCCCGGCACCTCCTTGTCGTATGCATAACTCTTGTTCTGTTTCTCATTTCGCACCAGATAGTTCACCAATTCCCCCTCTTCCTCGCGGGGCAAGTTCTTCACTACTGCCCAGTAAGTCTTCTTCACCTCGCTATTCTTGAACATCTCGTTCAGACGCGACAGTGCCTTACTGGTCTTGGCAAAAACAACAAGACCGCTCACGGGGCGGTCCAGCCGGTGAGTGACACCGATAAAGACATTTCCAGGCTTGCTGTACTTCTCTTTCAGGTACTGCTTTACAGTTTCCGAAAGCGGTGTATCACCCGTTTTGTCTCCCTGAACTATCTCGGAAGCGGTCTTGTTGACTATAATGATATGATTGTCTTCGTATACGACAGTCATCGGTTGTTAATGTTTAATGATTAGTGATTAATGATTAATGACTAACACCCAACTTCTCATTAAACATTAATCACTAATCATTAATCATTAAATTACATATTCATCCCACCATCTACCTGAATAACCTGACCGGATACATAAGAAGACATATCAGAAGCCAGGAAAGTAGCGATATTTGCCACGTCTTCGGGTGTGCCGCCACGACGCAAAGGAATCTTCTTGCACCATTCAGCCTTCACCTCTTCAGACAAGGCGTCGGTCATGGCTGTCATGATGAAGCCCGGAGCAATGGCATTGGCACGGATTCCACGAGAACCCAGCTCCTGAGCGATAGACTTGGCCAAAGCAATCATACCGGCTTTGGAAGCAGAATAGTTGGCCTGGCCGGCATTGCCGTGAACACCTACCACAGATGCCATATTGATAATGCTACCCGCCTTCTGGCGCATCATGATGGGTGTGCAGGCATGGATAAAGTTAAATGCCGATTTCAGGTTGACATTGATAACCATATCCCATTGCTGTTCGCTCATACGCATCATCAGACCGTCACGTGTAATACCGGCATTGTTTACCAGAATATCAATACGTCCAAAGTCCTTATGGATTTCTGCCACTACATTGGCAGTGTCTTCAAAGTTTGCTGCATTGGAGGCATAAGCTTTTGCCTTTACTCCCAAAGCTTCCAATTCTTTTGCCGTAGCCTCGGCATTTTCATCAATCACCAAGTCAGTGAATGCAATATTTGCTCCTTCTTGAGCGAACTTCAAAGCGATAGCCTTGCCGATGCCGCGTGCAGCACCTGTCACAATGGCTGTTTTTCCATCTAATAATCCCATATTATTTTAAAATTATTTATAAAATGTATTCTTACTTCTTTCCCAATGCACCAAGTACCAGACGGGTCACGTAAGTATCGCGTACCGCATCGTCCAGATTGGCCCCTATATGGCCGCGGATATAAGGTGTTTCAATACCTTTGACACTGTAATGCACAATCTCGGCAGTCATATCCAAGTCATCTATCTGGAAAACACCCTTCCCCATACCTTCACGCAGAACCTCCTTGAAAAGCAGGGTCTCTGTAGCATCGAAACGTTTGCGCACTTTCTCCACTCTCCAAATATCCCGGAAGAAATTGGCACGAAGAGTACCATTCCGAAAGACAACCTCTTTTACCGCATCCAGATGAGTGTAAATCATTTCCATCAGTTTCTCGTCCGGCTGAATATCTTTCTCTACCACGTGCTTCATCATATCCGAAAGAATATCCAGCTCCGACTCAACAACAGCCAAGTAGATATCTTCCTTGCTCTTAAAATAGGTATAGAGCGTTCTCCTACCTTTCTTTGAAGCGAGGGCAATATCATTCATCGTGGTATTTTCAACACCCATCTTTGCAAACAGCTGACGGGCAACGTCCACTAATTTAGCTTTTGTCTTCGATACGGTCATAGATTAATTGCACATTGCTTTATTATTTGAGCAAAAAAGCTTATTTATTTTCGTTCTGAATATCAAACACTTACAAATTATAACGTTTCAATTCATACTTATTTATTTTAAGTTGAGCACGACAAAGATAACAATTCTTTTTCATCTAACAGCATTTTCCTACAAATTCTTCCCTTGACCTACAAGAGTAAAAATCAGTGCCACAAGTAGTTCTTACTCACTTATAAGAAGCTACCAATGACAAAGAATATCTTAATGGATATACTCCAAGCTATTGAGAAGTTCATTTTTCTTCTTTTTTCTTATATTCGGATGGCAAATATCCAAACTCCTCTTTAAAAAACTTGGCAAATTGTTTGGGCGAAAGCCCTACTTGATAAGATATTTGTGAAATATTCATTTGACTTCCTTCCAAAAGTTTTCTACCTCTTTTCAAGCGCAGTATCCGCATGAATTCCAAAGGAGATTTTCCTGTAATTTGCATTAACTTTTTATATAACCCACTACGACTCATTCCTATTTGAGCACTAAGTTCCTCTACTGAGAATTCTGAATTATCCATATTCTCCTCGACTATACGAATGGCTTTCTCTATCAGTTGTTCATCTAAAGAACTAATGGTTATTTCCGATGGAGAGATGTCCCTCGTTTTAAATTTATCATGGTTCTTCAAAGTCCACATCAACAACTTTCTTATACGTAATAAAAGTATTTCCAAGTTAAACGGCTTTGTAATGTATTCATCAGCTCCCTCCTTCAAACCACTAAAAATATGTTCTTCAGCCGTACGGGCCGTAAGTAAAATAATTGGAATATGAGAATAGCGGATATCAGTCTTTATTTTGCGGCATAATTCCATTCCGTCCATTACTGGCATCATTATATCACTGATTACCACATGGATTGATTGTTGCGCAAGTACTGTGAGAGCTTTCTTTCCATCAGACGCTTCATATACCTGATAATATTCTTGCAAACAACCGACAAGAAAACTACGAAAGTCATCATTGTCCTCTACTATCAGTAAAGAGTTCTTTTCTCTGTCCACTGAAGACATATCAGCATGAAACTGTTCTTCCACATCAAATGCTGATGTATCTTCTGTACAATTCAGTTTTAATGTCTTGGCAATCGGTAGGATAACTGTAAAAATAGTCCCTTGGGGATGATTATCCTCTACTTTTATCTCACCACCGTGGAGAGTAACATATTCTTTCACAATATGCAGACCGATACCACTCCCAATATAAGTAGTAGAAATGTGCTGTTCCTGAAAGAAACGGTCGAAAATCTTATCCTTATTCTCATTTTTGATACCGATACCGGTGTCACTTATTTGAATATGTATCTGTTCCCCATCACCGGCCAATATCTTGTCAATAGCAACTATCACACTACCATTATCATGATTGTACTTGATGGCATTTGACAGAAGGTTGGATATGATTCGCTGCACTTTGTTACGGTCAAAATCCATTTCTATTTTTGAAGTGTTGATACAAACTTTCAACTCAATATTATGCTTTTGCGATAACGCCTTGAAAGACTTGCATGTTTCGGCAATAAACTCAGTTATGTCTCCGTAAGACAAGGATAATTGTACCTTTTGCTGATCAAGTTTACGAAAATCCAACAACTGATTTACCTCATCAAGCAGAGTAGAAGCATTTCGATACATCAAGTCCAAATCGTCCTTGACTGGACCGGCTTTTTCCGAATGTATCAACTTCTCCAAGGGAGTTATGATAAGTGACAATGGAGTCCTTAAATCATGGCTTATATTTGTAAAGAAACGTATTTTCGCTTCATCCATTTCATGCTGCTGGGCTACTTCAAGTTCCCATTTTTGTTGTACCAGAATCCGTTGATGCCTAGAACGTAGACGCCTAAGCAAGAGTACACCTCCTGACAAGAACAGTACCATATAGATAACATAGGCTACCGGAGACAGCCAAAAGGGTGGACGTACCAAAATTGTCATATAAGATATTGGATTCCTACTACCGTGCAGTTCATTAACTTTCACTTGCAGATGGTATATCCCCGGAGACAGTTTATTGAAATAGATTCTATTTCCTTCAAAGCTGACCCATTCCTCTTTAGCATCCATCCGATATGCAAATTGAAGCTTATGCTGTGTTCCATAATCCATTGCAGAAATTTCCAATGCAAAATTACTATCAGAATAATCCATTGTAATTTCATCAAGCAACTGAATATTCTTTTGTAACAAGATTCGCCCATCATGCGTTTTTTTCTCTACGTCTACACGCTGATTGGCTAAATATAATCCGGTAAAAATAACTTTATGTTGGTTGGGATGATACAAAGCCTGATTAGGGTCTATCTTTAAATATTTTCCCGTACCTCCCATTAAAATTTCGCCTTTCCGGTTACAATAAATTGAGTAGTTGTTAAATGTAATATCCCCAATACCATCTTCATTAAAATAGGAATAACACCGATATTGCAGTTCTTGGGCAGTAGGGTCACCAACCACAATAATGTGCGTAATGCCACAATCTGTAGCTATCCACATATTTTTATTATGGTCTTCTACAATGCCACGTATATAAGGATGAGATACACCATCATTTGTAGAAAGACGAGTAAGCGTTCTACTTTTTTCATCATAAATTCCAATTCCATGTCTGGTTCCAATCCACAACAATCCCCGTTGATCACGGTATAAGCAACTAATATGCATTTTTGTCAATGACACTTCATTATCATTCCCTTTTACTGGAACAAGTTGCCGTGTTTGAGTATTCAACTCATATAATCCCGTACTAGTACCAATATATAACATCGCATGGTCACTTGAATAGACCAAATCTGTAATGGTATTGGTGTATAAACATGAATTCTCTTTTGTATAAGACGTTATTTTCCCTCCGTTATCTATACAATACAGACCGTGCATAAACGTTCCAACCCATAAATTCCCATATTTGTCATCAGCAATATGCCGGACATACCCTATTGGTTCCAAAATCTGTTCAAAAGGAAAAAAGGTTCCGTTCTGTTCATAAAATATGCCACCCCCATAACTACCGAACCACATCTTGCCTTTGGAATCAAGATATGAACCTATAATAAGATTAGAGGGAATATTACTATTGTGAGTATTAAACAACTTATAGTTTTTTTGTTTGCTGTCATAGCAAGCCAATCCCTTTCCATCAAATCCAAGCCACAGATTCCCATTCCTATCTTCTTGAAAACAACTGATATCTTCCTGCTCAGGAGTTTTACATATTTCAAAGGCGGTATTATTCAAATCGGTAAACGCAACCCCCTGCTTCGTCGTTCCAACCCACAGAATATCCTGATTATCTTTATAGAAACTGTTAATGTGATTGCTCGACAAGGAAAAAGGAGTTCCCGAATCTCTATGAATGTGCATGAGATTATCGGTCTGTTCATTCAAGATGTATATGCCTTTACTATTGGTACCTATCCAAATATTACCATTCCCATCATCTATGATAGCTTTTACAATATCCGATTGTATAGTCTCTTTGCCAGAAAACTCAAACATCTTTCTATTTTGAATATCATAACACTGTAGATTGGAGGTATATATTGTATAAATCCATAATCTAAACTGGGTATCCATATATATACGATGTTCTCCAGAGCGAGGAAGTTCTAATTGAACAATCTTCCGAACAGTTTTTGTTTCCCAGTCTACTTCTGCGATTTCCCCATTAGAAAATAACAAGCAAGAATACGATTGTCTGGAAACTATATGCAACAGTTCTTTATCCGGAAAAGATAATTCCTGAAGCTTTTTATCCTGGAAATCATAATAATACAGCTTATTCCCAGCCATGCACCATAAATTCTGCTCATAGTCAACATGTATCATTTCTATTTTATCATTTATTCCCAGTGGCCTCAACCGCTTTTCTATGTTACTATCCAATTTATCCAACTCTCTATTGTAGTAGAAATATTGCTCGGGAGTACGTACCCAAATAGTACCTGATGCGTCCTCCGATATATTATTAAAACAATTACTATAAGTATCAGAATCAGTAACCCAATATTGCTTGCATTGATAGCCATCATAACGATTTAAGCCATTAAGTGTCGCAAACCACATAAACCCGTATTGGTCACGTAACATAGCTATAACATAGTTATCTGAAATTCCAGACTTTACATCAAATGTTTGAAAAGTTAGCCGGGCATTAATCTGTGTGATATAGACTATCATACAAAATATGACTGTCAGTAAATGCTTCATATGGTAATAAGATGAATATGTTTGTATGCAAAGATAGGAAATTGCTTTAAATACATACAGTACAACTACTTCCCATTTGGGTAAAAACGCTTCCCGTTTGGGTAAAAATACGAACCGGACAGACTGAGAAACAAATTAGGAGTACTTCAGGTTATTGTTTCCTTACTTTTGTCCACAGAACGGCGGATTTGTAATTCGTGCTGTTTTTCTTAGATTCAAACATGTGGCGGGTATAAAGGTTGGTAACAATACCCGCCAGTGTTTTGAGCTACGAAAAATAAAATGGAGTGTCAACCTTTAAATTGATTTTAGTTATGGAGAATGGATAGGATATGGAGCAAAAAGAGATTTTACTCTCTTTAAAACAACAACGTTTTACTTTTAATAACTTTATAAATCTAATAAATTATCTGAGAAATATGAAGAATGTATTCATGGCAGGAGTTTTTATAACTCTTTTATTCTCAAATTGCTCGTTAACGGATTTTCCAAATATAACATATTCTGTGATGGCGTTGTTTTTGTTGTTCGTCATTAAAAAAACTCCTTTTTAGTAATAAAGTAAAATGTCTTTGCGGTTAGGTAAACATCGTATTTCTCGCCTTAAAGGAAATTGTAAAGGTTGATAATCTGAACTTTGTTATCATAAAATTCCGCTACTCTTTTGATTTTCTCGATAGAATCGAACGAAACCTCTTTGTTATAAGAATTAAGGATGTAAGATTATTGTTTTTTCAAAAGAGATTGAATTTATTCAAAATACATCTGAGCATATGAGCCTTGGTCATAATCAACTAAGCATCCTGAAAAAGCATATGAACCAATACTGGTAACACTTGAAGGAATGTATACATATGCAAGTCCATCATTATAGAAAGCATGATCCTCTACAGTATGTAAAGTATCCGGTAACTCTATCTTGTTTAATGATGGACAACTTGTAAAAGCTTTACTTCCTATGGTTTCTACACCTTCACATACAGTTAAGCTTGATATACCTGATTCTTGAAAGGCGTAGGGTCCAATATATTCAACATTTCCCGGGATAGTAATTTCTTCTAGACTCTCACACTTTATAAAGGCTTGTTCCCCAATATACTTTAACGATTCGGGTAAATTTATCTGTTTTAAACTGCATAACCGGAAAGCGCAATTTTCTATTTCTTGTATATTACCGGAAAAGCTTACAGTATCAATTGTGTTGTTTTCGTTAAATACGTACTCACCGATGATTGTAACATTTTCCGGAATAACCACATCTCCTCCTGCGCCTGTATATTTTATTAGTTTTCCTCCATCAATTATAAAATCTGAAGTGAGTTGTGCATCATCAAACGAGTCAACCGAAATATGTTTAATTCCATTTTGA
>OKTS01000333.1_pt1 | contig 28300 bp, 26 predicted proteins | sample 1606331 | NCBI WGS metagenome assembly OKTS01 (sample SAMEA3879564, study PRJEB24766) | human gut metagenome | biome: human-associated habitat; feature: feces | place: USA | collected 1985/1987 | reverse complement strand
ACGCTTCAAGTGATGGAGTAGCCGAGCCCATAACAAGGTGGGCATTTTCCATCTGTGCACGATATTCTGCCGTTTCTCTTGCATGATATCTTGGGCTGTTTTCACTTTTATATGTCTGTTCATGTTCCTCATCAATGATGATCAAACCCAGTCTGGAAAAAGGTGTAAACAGAGCAGAACGGGGGCCAACCATAATCTGGATTTCACCACGTTTTGCCCTCTTGAACTGATCATATCTCTCTCCCTGTGAAAGTCTGGAATTCAACACAGATACTTTATCCCCAAACCATCCATAAAACCTGCGGACCGTCTGATAAGTCAGGGCGATCTCCGGAATCAGTACGATAACCTGTTTTCCCTCATTCACTACCTGTTGGATCAGTTTCATATAAATCTGCGTCTTTCCACTTCCAGTCACTCCATGGATCAAAACCGGACGTGGTGTTTCCTGCTTCCACTCTTCCTGAATCTGCAACAGCGCAGCTTCCTGTGTCTCTGTAAGCATGGACAGTTGTTCCCGTGGAATACCAGAACCGTCTACCGGCATTCGATAGACTTCATCCTGTGTCACCAGCACTGCACCCTGATCCACCAGCGGCCTTATCACAGCTGCTGTCATCCCAAGTTCTCTGGACGCTTTTGTATAATCCAGTTTCTTCTCTTTCAGAAGCGCCCGAACCAGTCTTGCCCTGGCTTTGCATCTGCCACTCTCCAGTTCCGCTGCAAGCTGCTCTGCCGCTGCCACATCCATATTCAGCACTATATAACGTTTCTCTTTTGCTTTGACCTTTTCCCTGACCGGAAGAACCGTTTTCAACGCCTGTACCATTGTAGAACCGTATCGGTTCTTCATCCATGCCGCAAGTGCGATCAGGCGTTCTTCTGTGGTCTCCTCACTGCTGCAGATTCCATGAAGTTCTTTCATTTTGGATATATCAAATGCCGGTTTGTCAGAAAGGCCTGTCACATATCCCTTTCTTTCATGATTACCGTTTCCAAAAGGAATGGTCACTACCATTCCCAGTTGAATCTCTGCTTCCAGTTCTTTCGGAACTCTGTATTGAAAACTGCGGTCAAGCTTTTCGTGGGATATATCCACAATGATATCCGCGTAGATCATTTATCTGCTCTTTCTTTATCCTCCTGAAGAATCTCTGCGATCAGGACTCTTTCATCCATAGGATACTTCTTACCTTTGATTTCCTGGTAATCTTCATGTCCTTTTCCTGCCAGAACAATGATATCTCCGGGTTCTCCATGATGGATTGCATAGGCAATCGCTTCTTTGCGGTCACAGATCTCGACATATTTTCCATCCGTCTTACTGATGCCGATCTTAATATCATCAATGATATCCTGTGGCTCTTCAAATCTCGGGTTATCGGATGTGATGATCGTCAGATCTGCCAGTCTGCCCGAAACCTCTCCCATCTCATAACGGCGGGATTTTGCACGGTTTCCTCCACAGCCAAACAGGCAGACCAGTCGATGCGGATGATATTCTCTTAATGTAGTAAGCAGACTCTCCAGTGCCATTGCATTATGTGCATAGTCGATCATCAATGTAAATTCATCAGAAACTTTGATCACCTCGATACGACCCTTGACTCTCGCCACTTTCAGTGCCTTGATGATGTTTTCCTGTGATACATTGAAATGACGACAGATTGCGATTGCAGTCAGTGAATTATAAATACTGAATTTACCCGGAATATCAATTTCAACCGGGAATTCCATCAGTCCTTTCAGCTGATAAGAGATACCTAGATATCCTTTGCCGCCTACCATATGTGCATCTTCTGCACGCAAGTCAGCTTCCGGAGAAAATCCGTAAGTTTCCAGCTGACAGGTATGCCCTTCGATAATTCTCTCAAAGTGTTCATCATCTCTGTTGACAATTCCCACACGACACTGCTGGAGCAGCATAGATTTGCATCTGAGATAATCATCAAAATCCTTATGCTCGTTTGGTCCGATATGATCTGGTTCAATATTGGTAAAGATACCATAATCAAAGACAAATCCCTGTGTACGGTGAAGCATCAGTCCCTGTGAAGAAACTTCCATAACTACACAGTCACATCCTGCATCTACCATTTTACGAAAGTATTCCTGCACCAGATAAGATTCCGGAGTTGTGTTGCTTGCCGGAATGGATTCTTCTCCAATGATCGCTTCGATGGTTCCGATCAGTCCAACTTTGTATCCTGCATTTTCGAGAATGGATTTTACCATATATGTTGTGGTAGTTTTTCCTTTTGTTCCGGTAATTCCGATCGTTTTCAGTTTCTCCGCCGGATGTCCAAAATATGCAGCGGAAATAAAGGCCATCGCATAACGGGTATCTGCAACTTTGATCACAGTTACATCTTCCGGTGCTTCTACCTCTTCTTCAACAACGAGTGTTTTCGCACCTTTCCTGATCACATCCGGTACAAATTTGTGTCCATCTACAACCGCACCACGAATGCAGATAAACAGGGAATTTTCTTCTACTTTTCGGGAGTCATATACAACTGTAGAGACTTCCTGTTCTGTGCTGCCCTGACAACAGATATATTTCAAACCTTCCAATAATGTTGATACTTTCATATTGTCCTCCTCTGTCTAGGGATATATACTCCATTACAGAATAGCACAAACAGATTCTCTTTTCAATGTTTGTAGATTTTGTCTTCCTTTTCTGCTTTTCTGCTTTTTTACAAAACATCACTGAATATAGTCTTGCCATCTTCTTTAACTGGCAGTATAATAGGAAAGAAAATTACAAAACAGGGGAGCTGGCTGAAGCCGGCTGAGAGGAAACTGATTGGTTTCGACCCTTAACCTGATTTGGATAATGCCAACGTAGGGAAATACCAGACACATTGAACGAAGGTACCCCTGCGGTATCTTCTTTTTTGTTATCAGATTTTTAAGAAGCTGTCAATGGCTCATCCCTCATCAGGTAGAACAGGAGGTTTACTCAAAATGAACACAAAAGAAACAACATCCACTCAGAAGCTGGCCATTGCAGGTGTACTGACAGCAGCTGCTGTTGCCGGAAGTCTGATCAGCGTTCCTGTTGCCGGAAGCAAATGTGCTCCGGTCCAGCATATGGTCAATGTCTTTGCAGCAGTCATGCTTGGCCCATGGTGGGGAATCGGCATTGCTTTTTGTGCAAGTCTGATCCGCAACCTGCTAGGAATCGGCAGTCTTCTTGCCTTTCCCGGAAGCATGGTTGGCGCCTTATGCTGTGGTCTGGTCTTCCGACTCACCCGCAAATTAAGTCTTACCTGTGTTGCAGAAGCACTGGGAACCGGAATCCTCGGAGGTCTTGCAGCCTATCCGGTAGCCAAACTTCTCATGGGACTTGCCCCGGCCGGATTCACCGTATACATGATCCCGTTTTTTATCTCAACATTTACCGGAAGTGTACTGGCCTTTATCCTGCTTCGTGTTTTTGAAAAAAGCCAGGTATTTCTTGCCGCCAGGAGATAATTTATGTCACTTAATAATATAGAAGAAATTTCTTTCCGCATTCACCAGGATGCTCCCAAGATTCATTGTCTCACTAATCCGGTAACCATGCAGGATGTTGCCAATCTACTGCTTGCAGCCGGCGGAAGTGCCGTAATGGGACAGGATGAACAGGAAGTCGAAGAAATCACTTCTTTCTGTCATGGAACCCTTCTGAATACCGGAGTACCGGACATTGCCAAAATACATGCCTGCATCCTTGCCGGACAGAAGGCAAATGCTCTTGGCCACCCGGTCGTCCTGGATCCGGTCGGCGCCGGTGCCAGCACATTTCGAAGAAAAGAGCTGCAAAAACTTCTTCAAGCCGTTCATCCGACTGCTGTTCGCTGTAATCAGGAAGAAGCCGTTGTTCTATGTTCTCTTCTTTCAGATACCGACAGTCCCAAGAAACACGGCGGTGTAGAAAGTTCCCTGCAGATGGCGGAACGTGATGTCTGTCTGATTGCAGGGCAGGCGGCATCTCTTCTCAACTGCACAGTTCTGATCACGGGCAAAGAGGATGTGGTATCTGATGGAAAGCAGACACAGATTCTGACCGGCGGTGACTCCAGGATTCGACGAATCACCGGTGGCGGATGTATGCTTTCTGCACTCTGCACATTATTTCTGTGTACGGACACTTCTGTATTTGATGCAGTCCGTGCCGCCGGAGCACTCTGGCGTGAAACTGCCCTTGAAGCAGGCAGACGAACAGACGCAGAAAAATCCGGCATTGGAAGTTTTCATGTACATCTTTTTGATGTACTGGAAGAGAAATTAATGTACACCTCGAAACATAAATTTTGATCAGATATTGGAGAAAGACCTATGAAAATATCACCAGAACAGCTGAAACTGTATGCTGTTACAGACCGAAGCTGGCTGAAACCCGATGAAACACTTGCATCCGTTACCGAGGAACTCCTTCGCGCAGGTGTCAGCTGTGTCCAGCTTCGTGAAAAAAATGCTCCTGACGAAGAAATCCTTCAGGAAGCCGCCCTTTTAAAAGAAATATGTGAACGTTACAATGTTCCACTGATCATCAATGACCGCCCGGATCTTGCACAGAAAGCAAATGCTTCCGGTGTTCATGTCGGACTTTCTGATATGGGCATCCAGAAAGCACGTCAGCTTCTCGGGCCTGACTTTATCATCGGCGGAAGTGCCCATAATGTCGAAGAAGCACTTGCAGCCCAAAATGCCGGAGCAGACTACATAGGCTGCGGTGCAGTCTTCGGAAGCACCACTAAAACCAACGTCACACAACTTCCTGTCGAAACTCTGCGAGCGATCTGTCAGGCTGTAGAAATTCCGGTTGTTGCAATCGGCGGTGTTACTGCTGACAACCTTTATCTTCTTGCGGGAAGTGGGATTTCCGGTGCCGCCGTTGTCAGCGGACTTTTTAAACCTGATAACAAAGCCGAAGCCGTCAGACATTTTCTTACGGAACTGCAAAAACTGTAAATCTCAACAAAACAATAAGGAATAACACAATTATGAAAACAGTATTAACGATTGCCGGAAGTGACTGTAGTGGTGGTGCCGGCATTCAGGCAGATATCAAGACCATGATCATGAACGGAGTCTATGCCATGAGTGCGATCACAGCTCTGACCGCCCAGAACACAACCGGTGTTTACGGAATTCAGGAAACCTCTCCGGAATTTCTTGACAACCAGCTGGACTGCATCTTTACTGACATTTTTCCTGATGCAGTTAAGATCGGCATGCTCTCATCCGCTGAGATCATGCATCACGTTGCTGTCAAATTACAGCAGTACCATGCACACCATATCGTACTGGATCCTGTTATGATCTCCACCAGCGGACATCGTCTGATGGACAAAGATGCCGAGCAAACACTTCAGAAGGAACTCTTTCCTCTTGCAGAGATCATCACACCCAATATTCCAGAAGCTGAAGCGCTCACCGGACTGCAGATCACAAATGCTGACTCTATGGAAGAAGCTGCTCACAAACTTTATGAAAGCTTTCACATTTCTGTCCTTCTGAAAGGCGGCCATCGCATCAACGATGCAAATGACCTTCTTTATACAAACGGACATGGCATCTGGCTGCATGGTGAACGCATCAACAATCCAAATACTCACGGCACCGGCTGCACACTTTCCAGTGCGATTGCCTCAAATCTTGCCAGAGGATTTTCTCTTGAAGATTCTGTGCGCCGTTCCAAGCAGTATCTGACCGATGCCCTGAAGACACAGCTGGATCTCGGACATGGTTCTGGTCCACTGGATCACACCCTTGGAAAAACACAATAAAAATTATCATTTACATAGAAGGAGAATATACCATATGACAACTTATACAACACAGATGGATGCCGCACGCAAAGGCATCGTAACCCCTCAGATCAAAACTGTTGCAGAAAAAGAACACATGCCGGTTGAAAAAATGATGGAACTGGTTGCCGAAGGTAAAGTAGCGATCTGTGCCAACAAACATCATACCTGCCTGAACCCGGAAGGTGTCGGCAGCATGCTGCGCACCAAGATCAATGTAAACCTTGGTGTATCCAGAGACTGCAAAGATTATGATATCGAAATGCAGAAAGTTATGAAAGCAGTAGATCTCGGTGCAGAAGCGATCATGGATCTCTCCAGCCACGGCAATACACAGCCGTTCCGCCAGAAACTGACACATGAGTGTCCTGCAATGATCGGAACCGTTCCGGTATACGACAGTGTCATTCATTATCAGCGCGATCTCTCTGAACTGACTGCTCATGATTTCATCGACGTAATTCGCCTTCATGCTGAGGACGGTGTTGATTTTGTTACTCTCCACTGCGGAATCACAAGAAAGACCATCGAGCAGATCAAAAAACACAAACGTAAAATGAACATTGTAAGCCGTGGTGGAAGCCTTGTATTTGCATGGATGAGCATGACCGGTGAAGAAAATCCGTTCTATGAATACTTCGATGAGATTCTGGACATCTGTGAAGAGCATGACGTTACTATTTCTCTTGGAGATGCATGTCGTCCTGGCTGTCTGGCTGATGCCACTGATGTATGCCAGATTGAAGAGCTGGTACGTCTTGGAGAGCTTACCAAACGTGCATGGGCTCATAACGTACAGGTCATGGTTGAGGGACCAGGTCATGTGCCGCTTGATCAGGTTGCTGCCAACATGAAAGTTCAGCAGACCATCTGCATGGGAGCGCCATTCTATGTACTCGGACCTCTCGTTACAGATATCGCACCTGGATATGACCATATCACTGCTGCGATCGGTGGTGCTGTTGCAGCCATGAACGGAGCCGCATTCCTCTGCTATGTAACACCGGCAGAACATCTGGCTCTTCCGAATGTAGAAGATGTCAAACAGGGAATTATTGCTTCCAAGATTGCAGCCCATGCGGCAGATATTGCCAAAGGAATCCCTCATGCGAGAGATATCGATGACAAGATGGCAGATGCCCGCCGTGTCCTTGACTGGGATGCACAGTTTGACTGTGCTCTTGATCCGGAAACAGCCAAAGCTATCCGTGATGACCGTCTTCCGGAAGATGACCACAGTGATACCTGCAGTATGTGCGGTAAGTTCTGTGCTGTCCGCAGTATGAACAAAGCACTGGCCGGAGAACATATCGATATTCTGTAATTGTAATTACATCCGTCTGCGGATCCAGCCCGCAGCCAGCATAGAACCGGGGATCATTGCCAGCCACAGAAACGGCTGGTACGGATCTCCGGTTTTTGGATGTGTAGAGGCCGGATAACTCTCTCCCGTATGGGAAACTGCGCTATTATCCATATCCACAGATGTTCTGTCTGCATCTTCTGTTTCCACCTCTTCAGCCACCCTGATCTGAATTTTTGCCTGAGAAGTCATCACCTGTTCCCCAGTCTCCAGTGTCGTCACGGTTACTTCATTCAAAAGTTCCTGTTCTTTTAGGTTTTCCGGCAATGTTACCATTGCCTGCAGGCCTGCTGCTTTGCCAGGTTCAATCTTTTCGATACGCGCTTTCGTCTTTGACTTATTCAGCACGACTCCCTCTTTTTCTAAAAACTGTACCGGTACATTTCCAAGCTGAAAACGTTCTGTCGTAACTACAGAATGCAGTGTCCGCTCTCCGGTATTTCGAATGCAGATCTGAAACAGAATCTTATCTCCAGGCACTGCAACGGAACGGTCAGCCGTTTTCGTCACTTCAAAAGATGCTTCCAGTGGGATAATTTTTGTATCAAGGGATGTCTCTCTATTGATTACAGCATCCTCCGTATCTGCTTCTGTCATCTCCACTTCTGCAGATGCCAGAATTTTCACAGAAACAGCCACTTCCAGCTCCTCCGGGAGATTCACTGTCAGATACCGCTCTTTCCTTATCCCGACATCCAGCTGTTCTAAATTATCCCCTGACCACTCGCCCTGCAGCTTCTGGTTTGAAAACAATGCCCGCAGCTGTATGTTTTTCAACATTACATCGCCTGTATTTTCCAGAGTCACCGTATATACCAGGTCGCTTCCTGCTTTTACTGTACTTTCATCTGTGACTACGCTAACCGTAAAGTTCGGTGTTTTCTTTTTATTCTCGTTTTCTTTATCCTCTTCTTCCGATTTACCATCAGACAGATTGGCCTTATCCTGATCCTTCTCTTCGGAATCTTCCGTCTCTTCAGGTTCAGTTTCTTCTGCATTTTCTTCTGATTGTATTTCATCCGGATCAGATTCATCTGTTCCGGATTCTTCTATTCCGGCTTCTTCTATTCCTGTCTCTTCTGTTTCAGAATGCTCTTCAAATTCTACACTTTCATACGCCAGTTCTGCCGCATAAACTGTTGTCTGTCCACATCCTCCAAGAACCATTCCTGTCATGAAAAAGGCCATACTCATTGCACTTAAATTTTTCCATATTCTGTTTTTCATATTAAAATTCATCTGCGAACTCCTCTTTGCTGCCTTTTCCTCTCCGGCAGCCTCTCTCAACAAAGTAAACTGGATGTAAATCTGTCAGGGCATAGGCATCTCCCCTTTCTGAACTTATTATGTTTTCTTCTTTGGAATAGTTGTCGAAATGACATTTGAAAATGGATTTCCGGAACCGGAATCCCTGTGATATTATCTGCTGACTTTCAGCAGGTGTTTACACTCTACCATTTTTTCTGTAAAACTACAATACGCTGTAAAAATTATAGATTTTCTTTAATTTTTCTTTACTCTTTTTAGATTTCTTTTAGAATTAGTACACACTTTGAACATATTTCTTCCCTATAATAAATTTTGGATAGATGAATAACCACTCTCTATCTCCCCCCTCAAAAAAGTTAAAAAATACAGCAGGTGAGCAATTCACCTGCTGTATTTTTGTTGTGCGCCTTACGGCGCACCTTTTTATATTATGTAATTATTTCCTGCCAAGTTCTCTGAGCACTTCCTGAACAACAGCTTTTACAAGTTCATCCTGGGATGGCTGGTTTAATGTGCCTTTTCCATTGCTGGAGAAGAGCATCATTTTCTTTAATGTTTCCTGTTTTACAGCTTCTACTGCTGCCGGGATCAGATCAATGATACCTTTATTCATAGTTTCGAATTTACGGAACTCAGCTTCTACTGCTGCAACGTTGATATCTGTGAAGATATTGATCTTACTGATACCTTCCTGAATTGCGCGTTTGAAGTCGTTGTCTGTAAGTCCGGATCCACCATGAAGAACAAGCGGTACATCTACAGTATTTGCAATTGTATGAATACGTTCAAAATCAAGTTTCGGTGGAAGTTTGTATGCTCCGTGAGCAGTTCCTACTGCGATTGCAAGAGCATCTACACCAGTTTTGTCAACAAAGTCTTTGGCCATTTTAGGATCTGTATAGAAGTCAGCCGGATTGATATGAGAGCTTCCCTCTGCAGAATCCGGGTTATCTCCTACATGTCCAAGCTCACCCTCAATGGTTGCCCCATAAGAGTGCGCGATGTCTGCCATCTCTTTAACTTTTCTTACATTATCTTCATAAGAATCTGTAGAGCAGTCGTACATAATGGATGAGAATCCAAGTTCCAGTGCTTTCAGACAGGTTTCTTTCTTAAGACCATGATCCAGATGGATAACAACCGGAACATTTGCTTTCTTAGCCATAGGAATAAGGTAATAGGAAACCTCCTCCAGTGGTCCGTATGGAAGAAGTACTTCCGCTGTTCCCATGATGACCGGTGACTGAGAACTTTCTGCTGCTGCAATGATTCCACGTGCCAGTTCCAGGTTTACTGCATTAAAAAGGCCTACTGCGTATTTACCTTTTTTTGCCGGATAAAGCACATCATTCATGTTAACTAACATCTTGTTTCCTCCTGTAAATTAATTTATCTCTGCCTTTAATTATAATAACAATTGTAGATAAATTCAATTAAAAGTTTTTCAAAAAAACTATTAATTGAAAAAAATTTATTTTCTTTTCTCCCATCCGGCGTCAATCTTTTTCTGCACATCTTCAAGAGGTATGATTCCACTGAGTGCATCGTAAGTCTGTACACAGAGTGCTCCGGTAGCTGTTGCAAGATGAAGTGCATCCTGCCAGTCTTTTCCTGCAAGTATAGCACTTAAGAAAGCTGCGATTGTTGTATCTCCTGCACCTGTTCCGGAAGCGACTTTATCTTTTTCAACCAGATAACTCTTTTCGAAAGCTTCCTGATTAGACCATGAATCTGCAATTTCTTCTCCGATTCCACCACCAATCTTCAGAATCTGCTCTTTGTCTGCTGTGCGGAAATAGATACCCGGTGTACCGCATTTGATAAGAATTACTTTTGCTCCGTAAGAAAGGAGTTTATCTGCCAATGGCCTTACGTCTTTTTCAATATCAATGAAGTTTGTGACGTCAGCTCCTTGTGCTCTTTCATTCCACTCATGATAGCGTTCACGGTCCAGCATAATGCAAAGTTCTTCAATACTTGGTACAAAGAAATCAATATATGGAATCACAGATTTCAAAAGTTCATTCCAGTCCTGACTTCCTGCCTCAGTACTTTCCTCAAACATCGCCATATCTACGGACACCGCAACTCCCAGCTCATGTACAGCCTTCAGAAGACGAACCAGCTCTTTGCCACCGTCAATATACATCATACGCATCAGTGACGGATATCCAAAATGGAACAGATTTGCACCTTTTACTTTCTCCAGATCGATGTCATCCAACGTAAATGTGTCATTAGCTCCCGAACAGTGAAGGAATATTCTGTCGATTCCTGCCGGTGCAAGGATTACTGAATATGAAGTTCCAACACCATCTCTTACAATCATACTGTCCGGTGAAGTATCATATTTCTCCAGTTCATTAAGAACCATCTGGCCGAATGCATCATTGCCGACCATTCCCATCAGCTCCACATCCGCACCCAAACGTTTCATACCGATTCCAGTGTTGGATACTGAACCGCCAAGGCTTACTTTGGCCGCATCCATCGCGATCAGCTGTCCCGGTCTGAAAAGATCTTTGATAGATTTTTCTTCCTTACTCTTAAAAGCCGGGGTGATGTCCAGACAAATATGTCCGGCTGCAATTGCTTTCCTTTTGCCCATAAAAATACCTCCTTGTGTTATAAATATGCAATGCAAATGTAGTTCAATTATAACCTTAATCAGCCCTGATATCAATCTTTATCAGGGCTGATGATTACTTTATTTTATATGCTGAACAAATTCAAGTCTTTCCAAATTTGGTCCTTGCGCTATAAAGAATTTTACTCCTTTTTCCCAGAACGGAAGGAAGGTGATTTCTGTCAGAATCTTGATCTGTAGTCCGGTAATAAATTTATATGCTTCTTCAATATCAACAACATCAAATGCAATATGATCCACTGCACCATCACACAATGCTGCTTCTTTATTTTCATATGTTTCCAAAATCAGATCCCTGAGCTTCAAAAATACAACTCTGTTTCATGTGCTACCTCAAATCCAATTTTTTTATAAAACTCAACAGTTTTATCCATATCATTTGTCGGAATACCAATATGCTGTAATCCCTTAAAATTTTCTGCCCATTCCATAATTCGTACCTCCTTAGATTTCTTCAATAAATTTGTCCACAAAATACAGTGCTGCACCTACAGCAGATGACTCGTGTTTGAAGAAACATGGTTTGATAAAGCTTCCATCTGTAACAAATGTACATCTTTGAGAAACAAGATTTCTTAATTCATCCAGATATTTTTCTATATATCCACCAACATTGGCACCATTCTAAAAAAACATTTTAAATCCTTTTACTCAAAAAACCTCTCTTCCAGCATTGCACACAGTGCATGATACACAGGGAGGTGCAGTTCCTGAATATCCGCTGTACAGCTTCCCGGAACGCAGATACAAGTATCTGCTGCTTCTTTAAGCTTACCGCCTTTCGGTCCCGTAAGACCGATCGTCTTCATATTTTTAGCCTGTGCCACTTTTACCGCATGCAAAACATTTCCTGAATTACCGGATGTTGTGATTGCAAGCAGCACATCATTTTCATTGCCATATCCATAAACCTGCTGTGCAAAAACCATATCCGGTGCTACGTCATTGAGAAATGCAGTGGATAATGCCGCGTGACCTGCCAGGGAAATTGCCGGGAGTGCTCCCTGAAGATGATCCGCAAGATCTTCTCCCAGTTTCTCTCTCATATCCGCAGGAACCGGGCGCTGCTTCTTAAATCCCTTCATCAGCTCACCGACGATATGATCACTGTCCGCAGCACTTCCTCCATTTCCACAGATCAAAAGTTTGCCGCCATTTCTGAAAGATTCTTCCATCACCTGATATGTCTCTGTAATAGCTTCACGACATCCCACGAGCTGAGGATATCTTTTCATAAGTCTTTCTAATTCATTCATTATATTACCCTTTCTATTTTTTCTGATATGCACGGAGGCCCACAGAAACAGCCGCATAATCACCAAGTTTTTCTCCTAATCCTGCCGGAACCACTTCCACCACTGAAACGGATTGCCCAAGCGCCTCTTTATTCAGTATTTTTTCCATTCGCGGTCTTAAAAGCTTCTCCTGTCTCAGGAATATACTACCAATCACAATCTTTTCAGGATTTAAAAGATCTACCAGTATTGCCAGTCCCTGCCCCAATCTGTCCGCAACAATATCATATATCTTTAGTGCCAGAGGATCTCCCTTTTCGGCAGCCTCTGCTATAGTTCTGGCATTAACTTTAAATAGTTCTCCTTTACTTTGGCAAAATGAAGGAATTTCCTCACGGTCGAGGGCTTCCTCAGCCATCACCTGACCCAGCTGTGCAATTCCACCACCACTGCAAAATCCCTCAAAGGACCCCTCCTTGCCATAGCCTACCGGTCCATCCTCTACCAGACGTATATGTCCTGCTTCTCCCGCCATACCATTGGTACCACTGTATAATTCACCATTCAGAATCAGTCCTGCTCCAAGGCCGGTACCAAATGTAAGGAAAATCATATTTCTGCATCCTTTTCCGGCGCCAAGCTGCCACTCTGCCAGTGCACATGCGTTTGCATCATTCTGCAGCATGATCGGCACATCTCCAAACTTTGCCTTTAGCGGTGTAAAAAGATCTATATGATCCCAGTGCGGAAGGTTTGGCGGACATAAGATCAGTCCCTTCTCTTCGTCCAGCGGACCACCACAGGAAATTCCGATGGAAACAAGCTCCCAGTCCGGATGATTATTCAGTTTTTCTGCAATCTCATTCACAAACGACTGCACCATCTCATCTGGATGTGGTTCATTCGTAGGTCTTTTTTCCTTTGACAAAAATTCTACCTCATCCCCATTCATATGTATAAAGGAAACCGCACATTTGGTTCCTCCAATATCAATTCCCGCAATTACTTCCATTTTATATTTCCTCTCCGTTATTTTTTAGTTCATCAAAGAAACCAACCCAAGGCAATGACATTGGTAATTCTGAAAACTGATTGTATGTAAACTCTTTAGTTGTCATTTTTCCATCCACACGGCTAATTCGTATTACTCGGTCTGCAATTGTCAGTGAATCCGACATATTCATTGCCAGGATTACAATCGATATTCCTCGTTCCAGCAGCAGTGTCTGAAGCTCCCATACCTGCATCCTGTGTGGTGTACCGGCATGTTTAAACGGTTGTACCATAAATACCACTTCAGGTTTTTCCAGAAGAATTCGCATATAAATTACTCTGGTCTTCTGTTCATCACTCAGTTCATTTATATAACAGTCAAAGATATCTTCCCCGAAAATACGATAATACTCTTCCTGGACAGATTTCTGGATTCTCTTCTTAAGCCAGATGTTCGGTGCTTTTCTATCAAGACCTATGCAAATATTATCCCGTACTGTCAGGTCATCAAAAAGCATCGTCTGGGTTGCCTCTTCTTTCATAAATGCGATTTTTCTTGTCCGGTAATCTGATACTTTTTTACCCTCGACAAGCATGTCAACTTCTTTGAACCCGCCTTCCTTTTCCAGTATCTCCAAAAATTCATTATACATTCTGGTATCCAGGCTCTGAATTACCAGGCATTCACCTTTATAGACACTGAATTGAAAGTGATCCAGGTATTTACCTGACATATCACGTACATAAAGAACTTCTTTCCGTGGCTCCGCTGTAGGAACATTTCCACGTGCTCTGTGCAGAAGACGCTGGCTTACATGATTATAATAATCAATATAATTGTCTTCACTGATCCCTTTTTTTATCTGTTCTTTATCAAATATCAGATTAATACTTCCCTCCGACATCAGAATTGCTCTGGTACATACCTGCTGTATTTCCTCAAAGTGATACGATACATAAAGGAAAGTAAATCCTTTACCTGTGTAATACCGCATGGTATCAAACAGTTTTTCAAGCTCATCTTCACTGATAACAGTACTGATCTCACGAATAATAATCAGATGATAACCTGCCACAATCGCACGAAGCAGTTCAACCATTACTCTCTTATACGCAGGGAGTTTCTCTACTGGCATAAACGGATCAATAGAAACGCCAAGTTCATCAATAAATGGCTGCAGCTGCATAGTCAGCATTTTTTCATTCAATATTTCCTGTCCAAATCCGGCACGAAGAGTAAATACATTTGTCAGAACATCAAGACCATTAACCAGCGAAGTCTCACTGTCAATCAGACATATTCTGTTGAGACTGTGCTTCTCCTCTTTCCATGAGTTTACGCACTTATCCTGATAATAAACATATCCGTAATACAGCGGAAGATTGTTGACGATCACATCCAGAAGTTCATCCATTCCATAGGAGTTCATGGGTGTGATTCCCATAATCTCACCCTCCATAATACTGAATGTCATATTTCGAAAAATAAATGTATTCTCTTTTTTATAAGTAACATCCTGAAGACGGAGAACTTCTTTTTTCATCACAGTTCCTTCTTTTTCAGTTCATTTTCATTATAAATGACCGGAATGGATAATTCCACACTGGTTCCCATATTTTCAAGTGAATATACATGCATCCCATATTCCTCTCCAAAAATAAGATGAATACGATTATTTACGTTGACAAGTGCTACACCGCCTTTTTCCGGCTGCGTATAATTCTTTACCTCTTCTTCCTTGGAACCCAGTTTTGCATTCAGTTTATCCAGTGTCTCACGATTCATTCCAACGCCATCATCCGAAACTTTGATCAGAAGACGAGACTTCGTTCTGGATATGGAAATCGTAACTTTTCCCTCATCCAGTTTGAGCTCGATTCCATGAATGATACTGTTCTCAAGAATCGGCTGCAAAGTCAGCTTCGGGATCATGCAGTGAAGAATGTCATCCCAGTCTTCTTCATCCTGTTCGATTTCCAGATGGATTCTGCTGCCAAAACGATACTGCTGAATCTTAAAATACGTTGCACAGTTTTCCAGTTCTTCTTCAACTGTAACAAGATTCTCTACCTTACTGATGGTATAACGGAAGAAGATTGCAAGTGCTTCTGTCATATCTGCCAGATTATCAAGTCCTGCCATGATCGCCTCACTACGAATCCCTTCCAATGTATTATAAAGGAAATGTGGATTGATCTGGTTCTGCAGTGCCCTGTACTGTGCCTGCCGCTTCGACATATCCAATGTTCTCGTCGCCGTAACGATCTTGTTCATATGACGTGCCATACGTTCAAATTCCGGTGAAATGGCAACCTCTACATCGTTCAGATCTGCCAGTGATATATAGCCATCTGAAAAACGCTGCACCTGATTGATCAGCCTTCTGTATGGTTTCCAAATCCATAGATATGTAAATCCCACTAACAACACCAGAAGAAAAATCATTGCTATCTTCCAGAATCCCTCTGAAAAGATCCACTCCCTGTCCAGACACAGAACAAGCAGAAAAGCAAGAATGCAAAACGCAACAAAAGATATTTTCAGCCTTGCATCCAGATATCTGAATTTTTCTTTATATTTGTTCATGTTATCACCATCTCAGTCATTCCAAATATTTCAATCATCCTGATTCATCCAGGTCATTTCATCATCCATACAGTTTCCTGTATACCGCGGGTTTCACACCGACATTTTTTTCAAAAAGCCTCGTAAAATGCTTCGGATCATTATAGCCAACCTTTCTGCATATGTCTGCAACCGACAATGTAGATTCTCTCAAAAGATCCTTTGCACCTTCAATCCTCTCGTTGATCAGATATTTGGCAAATCCAATCTCTGTTTCCTTCTTAAACATCACGCTGAAATATGCCGGAGTCAGTCCTACATAATCACTGACTTCTTCCAGGGTGATCTGCTCCTGATAATGGTTGTGGATATACTGCTTCGCCAGTCGTACCGGTCTCACAGAATCCTCTTCACGAAGTGCGATCATCTGGTTTACTTTGGTGAGCATGAAATCAAGCAGACAGGTAAACAATGCATTTACAGTTACACAATTATCACATTTGTTATCAAATTCCTTCTGAAGTTCCGCCTTATCCGGTACATCAAGCCGCATGATAAAAATGCTTCCACACTGCCTTATCATTTCAAGGATCTCCCAGCCATGAACTCCCGGTGTTTCCATCGTTTCATTATATATAACATTTATCGTATTTCTGATTTCTTCTACATCCAATGTCTGAAGCGCACTTCCCAGATTTCTGGTGAATTTGTCCACCAGTTTTTTCTCATAGAGAACACCATTGGAAGCATCCGCCTCCAGTATCTTGCTGTTTCCCTCAAGTAATCGTTCAGCAAGTGAACGATTTGCAAGCACAAAAGAATCCTTAATATTCTCTGCCTCTTTAACAGAGAAACCAATACCCAGAGAAAGCTGTGTTTTTCCAAGATAATCGTTTCTTGCAATCATCTGGTTAAAGCAGCTGCGCACTATCTTACGGATTTTCTCACTGTTTCTGGCAGGATAATTCATAAGTCCATAGAGATATTCCCCTTCAATAGCCGTTACAAAATCATAGCATTCTTTGGTGATCTCTCTTTGCAGGATTTCTTCCATCTTATGCCAGATCAGTTCTATGGTATCTTCTTTGCTGTCGTTTTCTCCGGCATCCTGTTTGATTGCAAGGACCTGATACAACCCTGGCTGCACATTCAGATAATATTTCTCTCGCAGAATATCTTCCGACAGTCCAAGCGATCTGTCATGACACAGATCATGAAGGAGCATATTTCTGAGCTTGATAAGTTCTTCCCGCCGTTCATTCTGGATATCCTGAAACGCCATATCTGTTCTTCTCGCAGTTTCTATCTGATTCACCATTTTGGTCAGTGATTCATTGAGTGCATCTTTGTTGATCGGCTTCAGGAGATAGTCACTTACGCCCTGTTTCAGTGCATTCTGGGCATACTCAAAATTCGCATAACCACTGATGATCATAATTTTAATATCCGGTGATATTTCCCGAACTTTCTCGATCAGTTCCAGTCCATTTAGGCCCGGCATTCTGATATCTGTAATTAAAATATCTGTTTTTTCTTTACGAATAAGTTCCAGTGCCTGGATTCCATTTGCAGCAGTACCAACCACCTTAATTCCAAGTTCTTCCCAATTGCCAAGTGCCACAATCAGTCTGCATACACGTTCTTCGTCATCTGCTACTACGAGTTTGACCATACCTACCTCTTTCTGCCATACATTAAATAACGCCGGAATATACTTCCGGCGTCATCTCACAAACATTCTTATTTTTCTGGAGCTTCCGGATATTCGTTGCAGAGCAGACGATATGGTGGCTCATCCTCTTCGATCTCAGGAAATCTTCCTGCTGGTGGATTAAAGCGGTTATCAATATTGTCGTCATTACACTGGCTTACTTCACCAATCAGTACAGGGCCTGTTCCTGGTTCTACTTCAAAGTCATGATACATTCCCTGCATGATCGTAATGCTCATACCTGGTTCCAGTTTTACCTGTGTACCAGCCGGAACGACCTGAACTTCTCCGTCGATATGTACGGTAACATCGCCCTCTTTATCGATTTCTTCATCCGGAAGGGAATTATATACACGGATCAGAATATTTCCGCCACCTCTGTTGATGATGTCTTCCATCTTATACCAGTGGAAATGATTCAGTGCATACTGTCCTTCTTTCAGGTAAAGGAATTTCTCTGCATACGGTTTCTTATATTTATCTTTCATTTTAATATTTCCGTTACGAATAGTAAACAGGGAAAATCCATATTTATCAAAATCTCCCATGCCGTAGTCGGTAATATCCCATCCAAGCATGTTATCACGGATTTCATCAAACTCATGGCCTTTTGTTTTCCATTCTTCCGGAGTGAAATTTGCAAATTTCGGAAGATAATACTGATGATCTGCAATCATTTTTTCCAGTTCTTTTAAAGCTTTGTTAATTTCTGATCTTTTCATGTCTTCTGTCTCCTTATTAAGTCTCATTAATCCTGAAACAGGCCGTCGGTTTTTTTCCGACGGCCTATATTCACTTATTACTTATAATCAGCTCTGATAATTATTCAGCTGCTTCTTCTGTTTCTTCTTCAGCGTCATCTGCATCAGCTGCTTCTTCTGTTTCTTCTTCAGCACCATCTTCTGCAAGAGATTCTTTTGTGAGTACAGATACACCTGTATCTGTTACTTCTCCGCCAAGATCTTCTCCATTGAGAGCTTTGATACAAGCCTGAACACCAAGTTTACCCATCTGATCCGGGTTCTGAGCCATTGTGCATACAAGGTATCCATCTTCGATAAGACCTTTCAGTGTATCGGATTTATCAAAACCAACACCGATGATTTCATCGCTTCCGGAAGCTTTGATTGCATTACCAACACCTGTGGATGCTCCTTCGTTTGTTCCATAGATACCTACAACACCTTCTGTGATGTAGTTTTCTGCGATTGTCTGAGCTTTTGCAGCATCACCTTCACAGAACTGTGTTTCAAGAAGTTCGTAATCTGTTCCTTCGAATGCTTCTCTGAATCCTGCTTCACGCTGGATAGCTGTATTTGTGGAGTTATTGATATTAACAATACCAATGCTTCCGTCTTTCACACCTTTGTCTTCCAGAGCTTTGATCATTTCTTCACCAGCTGTTTTACCAGCAGCTTTGTTATCTGTGGAGAATGTAGCTTCTGCTTCTACGTTTGCCGGAGAGTCGACATAAACAAGTTTCATTCCTGCATCAATTGCTTCCTGAAGAGCACCGGAAACAGCATCTTCACTGTTAGCAGCAACCATAAGTGCATCGTATCCGCCTGCTACTGCATTGTTGATACATTCAATCTGTTTTGCATCGTCTTTTACATCCGGTGCCATGAAGTCAACTGTAACATCGTCAGCTTTTGCTTCTTCCTCAGCGCCCTCTTTAAGAGATACCCAATGCTGGTCTACAGAGTCCATTGTGATAACTGCGATCTTGTAATCTCCGTCAGCCTTAACAGTCTCATCTGCTAATACTGGTGTTGCTGCGAGGCATCCGATCATAGATGCACAAATTAATGCTGCAAAAATTTTTTTCTTCATGGTATAAACCTCCCTTAATATATTATAAAGCTCTTTGCTTTATATTCCTGTGTTATTTTATCAAATTGTAACATCAAGATTCATTCAAATTTATTTCTTTTTAAAGTTATTTACTTTTTTTCTTTTTGAAATTACCGCTGCGGACAACTACATCAAGAAGAACTGCTCCAACAACGATCACACCGATGATGATACGCTGGAAACCAACCTGTGCATGGATCAGGTTCAGACCATTTTCAAGTGTCTGCCATACACCTGCACCTGCGAATGTTCCAAGAAGGATACCGGATCCACCAAGTGGGGATACACCACCGATAACGCCTGCTGCAACACCGTACATTTCGTACATGTTACCTGCATCCATGTTACCCATACCAGCCTGTGCGCAAAGTACAAATCCAACGATTGCAGAACAGAAACCACTTACCATGTAAGCTTTCATTGTTGTTTTAACTACATCTACGCCGGAAAGTCTTGCTGCGTCTACGTTAGAACCGATTGCATAAATGTGACGTCCGGATCTGGTTCTTGCAAGGAAAAACCAGAAGATAAGGAAAATAATAAGTGCGATCCAGAATGTATTAAAAATTCCTGCTGTCTTTCCATAGTAGAAAATATTCTGGAATCTGTCTCCGGCTTCTTTACCGATTCCGGATGCAATGTTGTCAGTGTTTCTGTTATTATTTACGATATAAGCAATACCACGTGCGATGAACATGGTTCCCAGTGTTGCGATGAATGGTGGAAGTTTAAATTTACCAACCAGATAACCGTTTACAACACCTACAACCAGTGCAAGAACAATTGTTACAATAATTGCTACGACCGGGTTCATTCCCTTTGTCATCATGGTTGCTGAGATCATGGCACTCATACCAACAACAGAACCGATTGACAGGTCAACGTTTCCTGTGATCATTACAAAACTCTGTCCGATACCGATCAGCAGGTATTTAGACATTGAACGAAGAAGGTTCTGGATATTCAGAAGTGTAAATACCTTCGGGTTCAGAATACCAAATGCTATATAAATAATAATTAATCCTATGAAGGCTGTTACTACCGTACCGGCACCCTTTGCCCCCATAATTTTTGAAAAGCCGCTTTTTTTCTTCATGATTATTCCTCCTTGTTGTTCTGGCTTTGAGATCCAAGTTTATTCTCAAAGGATGTTGCATATTTCAGAATGTCATTCTGTGTGGTTTCTTTTGCCATTACCTCACCGGTAATACGTCCGTCACACATAACGATAATCCTGTCTGCCACACCCATAACCTCCGGCATCTCGGAGGAAACAAACATAACAGCGATTCCCTGCTTTTTCAGCTGATTCATCAGCTGATAAATCTCAACCTTGGCACCTACGTCAATACCTCTTGTAGGCTCATCAAAAATTACAACTCTTGAATTCCTTGCCAGCCATTTACCAACAACGACCTTCTGCTGATTACCACCGGATAAGGTTCCGGCATCAACATCCAGATTCGGAGTTTTGATCGTGAGGTCTGCTACAGCCTTGTCACAGAGTTCTTCTTCTATTTTTGTATTGATCACCCCGCCTTTTCCACAGATAAGGTCAAGGTTTGGAAGTGCAATATTATGACGGATACTGAGTTTTGTACATAATCCGTCTTTCTTTCTGTCTTCCGGAGCAAGTACAACACCTGCTTTGATAGCATCCATCGGATTGTTGATCGTAATTTCTTTACCATCCAGAATCAGTGTTCCTGATTCTTTCGGATCAACACCGAAGATAGCTCTTGTTGTTTCTGTACGTCCGGCACCCATAAGTCCGGCAAATCCAACGATCTCACCTTCATACAGTGAGAAATTGATATCTCTTACCAGACGTCCTGCGTTCAGGTTCTTGACCTCGAATACTTTCTTGCCTCTCTTGCACTCAACATGAGGAAATTTTTCTTTAATCTCACGGCCAACCATGTTGGCAATGATTTCATCCATAGTAAAGTCTGTGAAATTACCTTCTGTTATGTAGTGGCCATCTCGCATGATCGTAACTCTGTCTGTAATATGTGCAAGCTCTTCCAGACGATGTGAAATATATACGATTCCGCATCCCTGGCTTTTCAGCTTACGGATAATATTAAACAGTTCATCGATCTCACGGGATGTAAGTGCCGATGTAGGCTCATCCATGATCAGGATCTTTGCATTGATTGAAAGTGCTTTTGCAATCTCGATCATCTGCTGTTTGGAAACCGGTAGTTCTCCAACAATCTCATCCGGACTGATATCTACTCCAAGTTCTCCAAGATATTTTCTTGCGATATCTTCCATATTGGAGTTATTTAGTACAAAACCTTTTCGTTCTTCTCGTCCAAGGAACATATTCTGCGCAACTGTAAGATCCTTACACATATTCAGTTCCTGATGAATGATTGCAACTCCGGCCTCTCTCGCTGAACTCGGAGTAAGTGATGAATAATCTTTGCCAAATATCTTCAAACTTCCCTGATCCAGAGAATATACACCACTCAAGATTTTCATCAGCGTTGATTTACCTGCACCATTTTCACCTAACAGTGCCATAACCTCACCGGCACGAAGATTAAATTTAACATCATCAAGTGCTTTAACACCCGGAAACTCTTTCGTAATGTGTTCCATGGAAACAATTACATCTCCCATATCTTCACCCTGCTTTCCGAAACATTGTTCTCTCTTGTTTATGTACTTATTATACACAGAGGTGTTTGTGCAAAAAAGGGGGGCAAAATATGGTTTTGAGATGGTAAATTATTTATTTTGTATAAATTACCGTAATTCTATCACCCGTTATTTGTTATTTTATATAATGCTATTCTGATTTTCTTGTCTGTAATGTGTTAAAAAGTACAGCAATCAGTACAAGGGCACCTTCTATTCGTTCACCATAATCGCTTTGACCGCTTTATCTTTCTCAGCAAGATACTGGGCCATTGCTGTTGGAAGATCCTCCAGTTTGAATCGATGCGAGATCAGAGATTTTACATCGACCATACCTGCCTCCAGAAGATCAATACATCTCGGGAAATACAATGCCGGAATCGCATTGGATCCGATAATGGAAATTTTTCTGAGATGTACGATATTTGAATCAAACGTTGCCTTTGCCCTGTCACCATATCCGATTCCAAGAAATGCAACTTTACCACCCGGATTGGTAACTCTTGTTGCAAGGTCAATCGTACTCGGCGGTGAAGTTACCAGAACTTTATCTACGCCACCTCGTGGGAATGGATATTTTTCAAGATCTTCTTTATCTGTAAATATTACATCATCAGCACCAAATTTGTAGGCCAGATCTACACGTGCTTTACTTCCGGAATGCTGTGCTACATATATATGACGTGCACCACTCTTCTTGGCCATCTGCATTGCCATAAGTCCAATCGGACCTGCCCCCAGAAGAAGAACATCATCATTCAGATGAATATCTGCTGTCAGGATAAGATCTGCTGCAACTCCCATTGGTTCCAGAATACACGCTTCCTCAAAAGAAAGATCTCGGATATTTACAACCAGGTTTGCAGGTACAATCGTTCTCTCTGCAAATCCCATGGTATCTCCTTCTTTACGTTTCATATAATCCGTACAGTCTGTACAGAGATCCGGTCTTCCATTCAGAGCAGCATCTGAATATGGATTAAATGTTGAAGTTTCGATTGCCACACGATCACCTACCGCAACATTCCGTACATCTGCTCCTATTTTTGTTATAACTCCTGCAAATTCATGACCAAACGGCTCCCACTCAGTTGCTGCATAATTTGCCAGAATATTATCATGCCCACAGAAACCACAAGCTTTGACAGCGACTTCCACCTCGTTTCTGTCAGGTTCTCTTAACTCTACATCTCTGAGTTCAAACTGATATTTCGCCTTTAAATATGCTGCTTTCATCAACCGTTCCTCCTTTTCTGATATAAAAAGCCCGCCCTGATATCTGATATCAGAGCAGGCAGCATTGCTTCTAACAACAATTTATTCCAGGATTTCTCTTACCTTTTTTTCCATCAATTCAGCCATGGCTGCATGTCCCTTTGCTGAATAGTGGATTCCGTCGAGTTCATTTGTCTCTATTGCACTTCCCGGATTAAGATACTCTATCAGATACCGATTTGCAACTTCTTCATAATAATGTGCCAGTGCCTGACTTCTCTCTTCCACATCAAAGAACATATGATCCAGATCATCCCGTCCTACACTATGAATTGGAACAGGTGTCACCAGCAGAACCTTTGGTGGCTGGTAGTCTATTCCTGCATCAGATTTTAAAAGCACTTTAACCAGATTTTCAACAGACGCTCCAATATCAAAAGGAGTTAATGAAAATCTTGTTTTGAGATCATTTGTACCCAGCATAAGTATCACCAGGTCAACCGGCTTATGGCTGTCTAGACAAGGCAGCAGATATTTTTTGCCATTTTTATGTTCCTCAATCGGATCATCCCACAACGTCGTTCTTCCTGAAAGTCCTTCTTCTATTACATAATAATCCTCACCCAGCTTTTTCTGCAAAATTCCTGTCCATCTTACATCCCTAGGATAACGGTCCGGGCTGTCCGGCATGAGTCCATATGTATTCGAATCCCCATAACATAAAATTGATTTCATCCTCAGTTCCTCCAATTTTAGAAATACCATTTTTTATATTATAGCAAATTCATATTTCACGGAACAGGGGGATAAAATATGGTTTATGTATTGTTTTTATACTGCTGTTATAAATTTATTCTCTTTTTCTAGGAATAACCGAATTCCTTCTGTCACAGCCTGGTGATCCTGCAAATGCGGCAATCCCGATACACATATTGCACCTACTACGCATCCATTTTTCAATCGCAACGGAAATCCGCCCCCACATGCAGCATAGTTCGCAGCATCTAATATCCAGTCCTTTTTCAACTCCTCTCCATTTCTCTCCAGTTCAAGAAAAGCTCTCAATGTACACATTTCTCTCATATAAACCATATTTGCTTTTCTTTCGAGCCATAATTCATGAAAAGCTCCTGTACCATCGGGATAACATGAAAATACTGTTTTTTCATTGATTTTTATCAAAATTGCCAATGGACCCGCAAATTTTTTATTATTTTCATATAATGTCCATCCTAACCGAATCATATCTTCCTGCGTCACACTTTCAAATACCAGTTCTTTTTCCTGCTGCAGGCATTTTTCATACAGTTCATTCATATTTTAATCTCTCCTATTATAGATACACTGCTTTCTTTTCTTTTGACGATTTATAAAGTGCATCAATAATTTTTACTGTTTCAAATGCATCCTCAAACGATGTACTGACCGTTAATCCTTCCTCGATTGCTTTCGAAAATTCTTCAATCTGTCTTCCGTAAATATTTTCTCTTTCATAATCTACTTTCTGCCCCAGGCCATCTTCTTTTCGTTTCTGATTACTGTCATAACCCTCTGTTGCACATTGATTCAGATAAACTTCTCCCTGTCCGTCCTGGCCGATTGTTCCTGACGCAAGAAGGCTTCCTTTTGTTCCGTATATTTCAAGCATTCCTTTGGCCGCTTCATCCGGGATATTAAAATGTACATCAATATAGCAGGTCGCTCCTTTTTTCATATGAAGAATACAGTCTGCCGAATCGTCTACTTCATATGAGAAAGTTCTTGTTCCAATATCTCCGAATACCCACTCTACATGGTCATCCAGAAGATATTTCAAGATATCAATGCAGTGTGTTCCCATATCTACCAGCGCACCGCCGCCCGCAGTCGCCTTTTTCTGTCTCCAGTTTCCTTCCATATCCGGAAACCAACAATTCAACTGTGCACGACAACTCACAATATCTCCAATCACACCTGATTCAATCAATTTTTTCATTTTACGATGTGCCGGATGATGTTTCATAACCATCGCCACACCAGCTGTCTGTTCTTTTTTTAATGCAGTCTGTACAATCTCTCTGGCATCCTCTTCATTCATTGCAAGTGGTTTTTCAAGAAGAAGGCTTTTTCCCGCATGCAGTACCTCCAGAGCCTGTTTCTTGTGAAAACATACTGGGCTCGCAACATAAACGGCCTCTATCTGCGGATTGTTCAAAAGTTCCTGTTCTTCTGTATAAGTATCAGTAATTTTATACTCTTCTGAAATTTCATCCAAAACTTTCTGATTTTTATCCATAATTCCTGTTATCACTGCATTCGGGACATCTTTCATTGCCGGAAGTGTTCTTCTACGTGCAATACCACCTGCCGCAATAATTCCCCAGTTAACTTTTCTACCCATAATGTCATCCTCCTCTGTTATTTAACAGCAAAAGTATCCTGAGAATTCACACGAAATCCCCAGGATACTTAAGTCAGGTTTTTTCTGTATTATTCTTCGCTCTGATATTCACTTACATTATCTTTTGTGCAAAGATTCAGTTTAATGTTTACGAGCGGCTCTACATCTTTTCCATCAAAGTAATCGGAAATTACCTGATATGTAGAAGATACAAGTTCGCTTGGAGATACAACTACAGTACCTTTATAGTTTGTGTCATCTGCTGCAAGTGTATCAAATGCTTCTGCTCCATATCCACCCATAGAATATACTTCTGTAGTATCATTACCAAGTGCCTGAAGAGCTGACATCGCACCAAATCCACCATTATCCTGTCCTGCTACAACATAATCAATGTCTTCCTTGATGTTTGTGATGATATTAGAAGCTTTTTCTCTGTTTCCTTCATAATCCTGCTCAGATACATAGTTGATATCCAGATCTTCCAGTGCATCCTTAACACCTTCGATTCGTTTCTGGATAGAAACCGGTGAAGACATGGTAAGAACTGCTACGTTTGCTTTTCCGTCTTTTTCGTCTTTGATTTTATCATGAAGATATTTTCCAATAATCTGTCCAGTCTCATAGCTATCCCATGTTACATAAGAAACAATATCTTCGTAATCAGCATTATTATCGAAGAACACAATCGGTATTCCTGCATCTGTTGCTTTCTGAAGTACAGGGACGAGGCCATCAGCATTTGCAGGGTCAACTGCGATCAGATCATATTCCTGTGCAATATAGTTCTCAATCTGTTTAGTCTGTGTCTCAGCATCCAGGTTACCATCCTGAATGTTTACATCAACACCGAGATCTTTGGCCTGTTTTTCAAACTCATCTGCTACTGCTGCACACCACTCATCACCTTTGTACACAAGACAAACACCGATTCTTTTGCCCTCAAGACCCGATGCTTCTTTATCATCTGCCGATACAATGTTTGCTGAAGAAACCAGTCCTGTTACCATAATTCCTGCCATTGCCAAAACCATAAGTCTTTTCTTCATTTGAGTGTCCTCCTTTTTCTTTTCCTTTCGTTTACGCGTTTTAATTATCATAAAATCATGTACAGTATGACATAATTTTCTGCTGTGACAATTCTTCTCTTTCGAGCATTCCAGCCATACGTCGTTCATGCATAATGATCACATTATCACACATACCAATGATTTCCGGCATCTCAGAAGAAATCATGATCACGCCTTTGCCTTTCTTTACAAGTTCTGTCATCAGTCCGTATATTTCTGATTTTGCGCCTACATCAATTCCTCGTGTAGGTTCATCCAGAATGATTACATCACAGTCTTCCATCAGCCATTTTGCAATAACGACTTTCTGCTGGTTTCCACCGCTTAAGTACTGTACCTCTGTGTCGATTCCAGGTGTTGCAATTCTCAGTTTCTTTACATATTCTCCGGCATACTCTTTAACCTTCGAATTTCTGATCACGCCTCCTTCAATGACTTTATCCATACTTACCATACAAATATTTTCTTTTACAGAAAACATCTGTACGAGTCCCTGTTCTTTCCGGCTCTCCGGAACCAGACCAAAACCTCTCTGTATTGCTTCTTTAAAATTCTTATTTACTATTTTTTCACCTTTATAGGTGATCGTTCCTTCTGTAATATGTTCGATTCCGAGGATTGCCTTTACAAGCTCTGTACGGCCGGCACCAACCAGCCCGGAGATACCAAGGATCTCCCCTTTGTGTAATGTAAAATCAACTCCACCAAAAACGCCCTGCTGACCAAGTCCTTCTACCTGAAGGAGTGGTTCTCCCAGTTCAATGATTTCCTTTGGATATTCCATACCCATTTCACGACCAACCATCATATTAATCAATGACTGCCTTGTAACAGCCTCGATCGGAAGTGTATCGATATGCTTACCATCTCGGAGTACAGTAACATCCTGACAAATCTGAAAAATCTCATCGAACTTATGTGAAATATATAAAATCGTAACACCACTTTTCACCAGGCGATCAATAACATCAAACAAAATATCCAGTTCTCTATCTGTCAGTACTGCAGATGGCTCATCCATAATCAACACCTGGCAGTTATGATTCATTGCCTTACAGATTTCAACAATCTGTTTCTGCGCAACGGAAAGTGTGTCTACAAGAGCATTTTCATCTAATTCCACATGCAGACTCTGAAGCATTTCTCTGGCTTTTTTACGCATTCCCTTCCAATCCACCAGTTTACCTTTATACATCAGATTCCCAAGGAACATATTTTCTGTAACAGACAGTGTTTCTGCCAGTTTCAATTCCTGGTGAACAACACTGATTCCCATCTGCTGGGATTCATTCGGATTCTTCGGATGAAATAACTGACCATTAAAAAACACTTCTCCCTGAAAATGTGTATTGATTCCTGCAAGAACCTTGATCAGAGTTGATTTTCCGGCGCCATTTTCACCAACCAGTGCATGAATTCTTCCTCTCCTTACCGAAAAAGAAACATCGTCAAGTGCTTTTACTCCTGGGAATTCTTGCGTAATATGATTAAGCTGAAAAATAATATCGCTTTTTTCCATATCCACTGCTCCCTTCTAATGAGTTTTCCTG
>OKTS01000327.1_pt1 | contig 28562 bp, 19 predicted proteins | sample 1606331 | NCBI WGS metagenome assembly OKTS01 (sample SAMEA3879564, study PRJEB24766) | human gut metagenome | biome: human-associated habitat; feature: feces | place: USA | collected 1985/1987 | reverse complement strand
ATATCATAGCCATCCTTCTGCAGTGTGACCTTTACGTTATTACTTCCCGAACCTATGAGGTTCTTTTCTATCTGTTCGTTTGTGCCCTGAATTGTGGAAACAATCGCAATAATTGCTGCAATTCCGATGATGATTCCAAGCATGGTCAGAAACGAACGCATCTTATGTGACCAGATTCCCCTAAAGGACAATCTAATATTTTCAAGCATCTTTAATCCTCCCTGCTAAACTAATACATACCATCTTCCGACACCTTGGTTTTCTCGCCCTCCCTGACTCCATACGGGAATGCGATATAGTCATCATTTGTCAGACCTGACTTTATCTCCACATATGAGCCCCAGAGCGACTTGCCTGTTTTGACAGACTGCTTTTTGAGCTTTCCGTTGTCATCCTTGTATATATATGACTGTCCGTTCTCTGTTCTGACATATGACTTGTCGATATATAGTCCGCTGTCAGAGCCCTCCGATGATGTATCTATGGTCAACTCAAGTGAATCGCCCTTTTTGAGATTCTGCGGATTCTCAATGTACGCGGTGTACTCATAGAATGAGGAGTTTGGATTGCTGTCTCCATAATAGTTTACGCTGTCTGACGGCACATTGCTTATCTCGGATATCGTGCCATCATAGGTATCACCTGTCATGTAGTTGACTGCTGATACGCTCTGTCCTATTTTTACCGTATCCAGATCCAGCTCACCGATTGTTCCGCTGATATACAGTCCCGATGCTCCCGAAAGCTGCAGGAAAGGTGTACCGTCCTTCGGTGGATTGGCAGGATCACAGACTGTTGTCACAATTCCATCCTTCTTTGCATATACCACGCCATCCTCAAGCTCGCTCTGAAGCTCCTTTAAATCAGCCTGTGCAATTCTCTTTTGTAAATCAACATCGGCAACACTTCTGGTCTGCTCCTTTATGGCATCCTTAAGCTCATCTGCAGTGTATGTCTTTTCTTCTGCCGCGGTATCAGCTTCTGTCTGTGCGGTCTGTTCTGTGGCACTGTCTGTTTTGGTATCTGACGGCTCACTTCCTTCTGTATCATCAGAAGCATCTCCTGCTGTAGTTGTGCCTGCAAGGAAAAGCTTTATCTCATCGCTTTCATCATAGCCGCCAAGCCTATCTCCTCTTACGATAAGCTCCATATCAGGTGCATTCGCATCTCCTATTACAAACCGCGCTACCGCGCTCTTTTCTGAGAGTGTATTCAAAAGCGCTCCTGATACATATGAGGCTTCTGTACATGTAAATACATAAGGATCGTCCTCTGTACCGATTCCTTTGGCCTCTGACAAATCAGATATCACATCATGCTGTTCATCAGGCGCAGACGGCTGTGTGTCAGGCTGTGGCTCAGGTGTAACAGGAGTCTCGGGCTGCTTTTCAACCGGTTTAGTGTTCTTTAGCTTGTCAAGCTTCTGTTTTTCCGATGCAAGCTGGTTCTCAAGACTCTGTATCTCAAGCTGCTTCATCTCAACCGAGAGCGAAAGACTCGTCACATCATATGCAAGGAGTTTATCTCCGGCCTTTACCTGCTGATCCTTTGTGACATAAACCTCTGTCACCTTCTGTCCATCCTTTAAATTGATTGTCTGACATGCATCATCACACACCATTCCCTCACTGGTCATGGATGTGTAGTCGTTTGTCGTGCTGATCATTGAAACACTCATGACGGAAGCAAGCCCCTTGGAGTTCCTGTAATAAACAACTCCTGTGATGCTTCCCGCTGCAACTGCAACTACAAGGACAGCTATTATAATGATCTTAATTCTCTTTTTCTTTTTCATTACCTGCCTCCTGTCCTTCCTCTGTTATCTCGCCGTCTATGATGTGTACGATGCGCTTTGCCTGCTCGGCTACCTTTCTGTCATGTGTAATCACGACAACCGTCACACCGGACTCATTAAGGCTCTCAAAGAGCTCAAGCACCTGCTTGCCTGACTTTGAATCAAGTGCTCCCGTAGGCTCATCCGCAAGCAGAAGCTTTGGATGATTGACCATAGCTCTCGCTATCGCCACTCTCTGCTTCTGTCCTCCTGAAAGCTGTGTTGGTCTGAAATCAGCCCTGTCTGAAAGCCCTACACGCTCTAATGCCTCCATGCCCATCTGCCTTCTGTCCTTTTTGCTCACACCGGCATATATGAGTGGCAGGCATACATTGTCCAGTGCACACTCTCTCGGCATGAGTTGGAAATTCTGGAATACAAATCCAATTGTATCCCGTCTGACTCTCGTAAGCTCCTTTTCCTTAAGCTCACTGACAGGTCTGCCGTCAAGTATATATGTACCCGATGTTGGCAGATCAAGACAGCCCACTATATTCATGAGAGTGGTCTTGCCGGAGCCCGACGGTCCCATGATTGCCACGTACTCTCCCTCCTCAATCTGGAGTGAGACGTCCTTTAAAACCGGCACCACGAGCTTATCCTGGTCATAGTTTTTATAAATATGCTGGAGTTCTAGAATCATCTACTGTACCTCCGCGTCACCTGAACTGGTGGCATCTGCAGCACCTTCGTCCATTGTGCCATCGTCCATTGTGCCATCATCAACAGGACCGCCCTCAGTGCCCTCAAGCATCTGGTCATCAAGAGCTTCTGTACCCATATCGTCATAGACTGAATCTTCACCGCCGCCATTTTCAACGTACTCTTCCCATGTCTGTGCCGGCTCACCCTCATAAAGATCATCAGATGCCCATACTATATAGTCATCCTTTGTAAGCCCTGACTTGATTTCATACATCATGAGATTCTCGTCATAGTCTCCAAGCTCAACCTTTGTCTTCTCAAGCTTATCCTTTTTATTAAGTGTCCATACATATGCATCATCGCCATCCTTTACGACATAGCTCTCATCAATCCAAATACCATCCTTCACCTGCGTCTGTCCGAAATCCGGCTCCACATATACATGCTGTCCTAAAAGCATGTCGCCTGTGCCTGTAAGCTGCACATAGAAGTTGTACTTTGATGCCTTCTGCTCGCTGCTTCCATCATCATACATGCCGGAATTGCTGTTATCAGTCTGAGTATTCTCAGTATCAACCTTGCTGATGGTACCCTGCCATGTCTTTGACTCATCAACTCTCGAGCGCACTATAACTGCCTGCCCCTCTGCGAGTCCACTGTTTAAAAAGCTCTGCTCATCAATTGTGCCCTTTACCCTGTAATCACCCGTGGCAACGATTGTCATAAATGCAGTATCTGCTGTGTCTGCACTCTGATTCTCATTGATTTTCTTTACAACACCAATCATTGTGCTGTTTACAGTGGCATTTTTGATGCTCTCATCATACTTTTCTATCTCTGCCTTCTTCGTGGCAATATCGTACTGAGTCTGCTTCTGCTGTGTCTGCGCCTGCTGAATCTGCAGTGTATAGTCAAGCTGCTGATCCTTTGGCGCTTCCTTCTTTTCCTTGGTGAGCTGCTCTATCTGTGCATCATAGCCGGAAAGCGTATTGTTTAAGCTCTCAAGCTCAAGCGTGGCGCTTTCCTTTTTCGCAGCAAGATCCTTTGTATCATAGGTAAAAAGAGGTGTGCCCACCTGTACCTCATCCCCCTCTGACACAAGAATATCCTTTACAGTTTTTTCACTGTCAGCCTTGATATCCATGGTATCGGCTGCTTCCACGACACCGCTGTACTTGTCAGTACTTCCCGCCTGATACATGACATCAGCGACCTTGTTTGCATAGACTCCCGATGCCTTTGCTGCATTCTTTCCCTTTGTCATTGCAATGACAACAGCTGACACAATCACTGCTATGATAAGCACAGCTGCAATCACTGAAATGATTATCTTTTTCTTTTTACTCATTTCGACCTCCCGGTTTCTTATAATTAATTGATTGATTATGAATTAATCATACCAAATATATATTGCATCTGTCTTTTAAGATTTTTTTAATATTTTACTAATAAAAAATGGAGGTTAGTATGGAAATAGCATTTAGTGAGAAAATTTCTCCACAGCTGTCCGCCGCCCTGTTGTCCACCCCTTATGAACTTGGAAAAGAGGGAGGGCTTTCAAGCGGCTATCTGCCGGAGAGTGATAGCTGGGAAGTGATAGTAAAATATGTCGGTGACATCGAAAAAATAAAAGAAAAGTATCCTTCTGTACTCATCACGAGGCTGCTCGGAAACTATGCGGTGCTCGTAATTGAGAAATCACTTGTAAATACCGTTGCCCTGTGCGATGAAATCATATATATGGAAAAGCCAAAGCAGTTTAACTACGATGTGTACGAGGGCTCGCAAGCCTCATGCATCACTCCCGTACACACCAATCCATATAATCTGACCGGAAAAGGTGTGCTCGTAGGCATTATCGACTCCGGAATTTACTATGCCCATCCGGCTTTTATACAGGATGGTGTAAGCAGAATCGCCTATCTGTGGGACCAGACTGTTTCCGATGATACCTCACACAGTGATATCATCCCTTTCGGCACCTTATATGACCGAGATACAATCACCAAAGCCATAAATGCAGAAAACAGCTTAGAAATGCAGCGCATCTGTCCAAGCATCGACATATCCGGGCACGGCACTCATGTGGCAGGAATCGCTGCCGGAAACGGAAATGGTAATGATAATGAACAAAACACAAAATACCGCGGTGTTGCTTATGAAAGCACTCTTATAATCGTAAAACTCAAAACTTCAGGCGGTGCCAGCTTTCCCACAACCACGCAGATTATGCTGGCAGTAGACTTTTGCATAAGAAAATCAATCGACATGCCTATCGTCATAAACCTAAGCTTTGGCACAAGCAACGGCTCGCACAGCGGCACCTCACTGCTTGAAGCATACCTGGACTATATAGCAGGAAACTACCGCTGCGCTGTCTCAGTCGGCTCAGGTAACGATGGAGCCGGCTTTGGCCATGCAAACGGCAGCTCATACCCTGCCGATGCAGAGCTTGCGATAGGCTATCCTGAGCCGTCTCTTTCCATTGATTTATGGAAAAAATACTGGGATGAGATACAGCTGCGCATTAGTGCACCAAATAATGATATGCTGGAGATTCCCGATACAATTACCAATCAGGCAAAGGGCTTTACATACAGATACAGGCTCGATGGGACAGACATATATATAACAGGCGGCGGTCCCTCTCCCTACTCTCCTTTTCAGGAAATATTTATTGAACTCATGGGATCGGAATATATCTCACCCGGCATCTGGAAAATATCACTTGAACCCATATCTGTAAAGGACGGCTCATGGGATATATGGCTGCCGTCAGGTGCCCTGCGCAATGCACAGACCTCATTTATCCATGCATCGCCTGATATCACCCTGACCATCCCCTCAACCGCTCAAAATGTCATATCTGTCGGAGCCTATGACAGCCAAACAAACCGCACAGCCGCCTTTTCCGGCCGAGGCTATACCTGGGCCTTTGACAACATAAAGCCTGATATCATTGCGCCCGGTGTAGACATTATTTCATGCTCAAACACAGGAGGCTACACTTCAAAAACAGGGACATCTATGGCTGCACCGTTTGTAACCGGTGCGGCTGCGCTTCTGATGGAATGGGGAATTGTGCGCGGAAATGACCTCTATATGTATGGCGACAAGCTTAAAGCCTCTCTCATAAAAGGTGCCGGTGAAAATGTATTTACAGCTGCCTCAAGGGCTGTCTCTGAAAACACTTCCAAAAACACAAAATACCCCAACCCTGTTACGGGCTGGGGTACATTGTGCTTACTGGATAGTATTCCTTAGTGGAAGCGCTATTCGTATACATGCTTCTGATGCTTCTTTGCATCTGCCTTATTCTTTTTCTTCAATGGATGCTTTGGGTTTTTATCCATTATAATCGCTTCCTTCCGTTCGTTCTGACTACGTTATACACCTGTAATCAGCACTTGTCAAGTAAGAGTGCTATTTTTAATTAATTATTTATATTTAGTATGAAATCTCAATCATTTTGATGTCAAAGCATCGATTTGTATGCACAATTATTGACAGTTTGCTAAATTTAATTATTATCTCTTCATCACACTCTTTTTAAACACAGTCATCGCAATTCAAAAAAATACATCATTACATAGCTGCCAAATATACAAAATATGCCGCATAGCAAAGCAGCATCACCACTCCACATGGCTTTCTAAGTTCTTTATGTCTTATCGTACCGCCCCACAGGAGCACACCGCACAGGATTGCCACAACTGTATCAATCACAAACCTGCTCTCAAACGGTACCGGACAAATGAGAGCTACTGTTCCGACTACAAAGAGTATATTGAAAATATTGCTGCCGACTATATTTCCAATCGCTATACCGGCATTTCCCTTGCGTGCTGCTGAAACAGATGTAACAAGCTCCGGAAGAGATGTGCCGAATGCAACGATTGTCAGTCCGATAAAGCGCTCACTCATGCCGCAGGCTCTTGCTATGGTCGTGGCACCGTTTACAACAAACTGGCTTCCAATTACGACGCACACACCGCCCAGCACAATAAAGAGCAGACATTTCCATACCGGATATAGCTTTACCGACTGCTCATCACTGCTGTCATTGCCCTTTTTTGCCAGAATATACAAATAAAGCAGATATGCAATAAATAAAATCCACAGTATAACACCCTCAATGAATGTGATTTCATTGCTTGTCATTCCCATCACGAGAAGCACCGCTGTGATAAGAAGCATGTACGGTATCTCGTATTTGAAGGTGGTTTTTTGTATGGCTACATTTGTGATGAGTGCCGTCACTCCCAGGATTATAAGGATATTTAGTATATTGCTGCCGACAATATTGCCGACTGTAATCCCCGCATTACCCTTTATTCCTGCAGTGATGCTGACTGCCGCCTCCGGCAGCGACGTGCCCATCGCCACAATCGTCAGTCCAATCACAAGCTGCGGAATACCAAATTTCCCGGCGAGCGCCGCCGCTCCATCCACAAACACATCCGCGCCCTTCACCAGTGCTACAAAGCCTGCTATAAGCAGTAAAATTGCTACAAAAATCATAATTTTCCTCCTTCTGCTGTCCTTTTTAAGGATGCCTGATTAATTGATAGTTACAGCTATGTCCTATCAGCAGAAGGCTTTTATATACAAAAAAGGCGACACTTCTGCTGTATAAAACAACAAAAGTCTCGCCATTTAATCACTCTCCGGATTGCTGTCATATATGTATGATATGTATGAGCAATCGTACTGACGGATAAGTAAGCACTCTCGTGCCGGCTACTCCCTTTCACTTATATACTATGATATGTCAACGCAGTGTATTCGTCAAGAGAAAGTTTTTCTTGCCTTTATCACGCTAACGTGGTAGCATGGTTACTAAATAAACTATTAAAGAGGTACTACAAATGAAAACATCAGAAATTATTGTATTTATCGTCTATCTGCTGTGCATGCTGGGTATCGGTATCTTCTTCTTCGTGAAAAACAGAAACGGCGGAGAAAAGACCTACTTCCTCGGCGGACGTGAGATGGGACCATGGGTTGCGGCGCTGTCAGCCGGAGCCTCAGACATGAGTGCATGGGTACTCATGGGACTTCCTACTTCTATCTATGCACTGGGCTTAGGTCAGGTATGGATTCCTGTAGGACTTGCAATCGGCTACACTATAAGCTGGCTGCTAGAGGCCCCTAGACTGAGAAAATTCTCGATTGTAGCAAACGACTCCATCACCATTCCGCAGTATCTGACCAACAGATTCCTGTCCAAATCACTTGCACTGCAGGTGATTTGTGCAATTGTGTTTTTGGTTGCATACACTATTTATGCGGCATCGAGCGTAAAGGCATGTGGTACTCTTTTCCACACTGTAATAGGAATGGATCCACAGATTGCCATGTATCTTGCAGCAGTTGTCATCGTAGGCTATACTTTCCTCGGAGGCTTCTCGGCTGTATGCTGGACCGATTTTTTCCAGGGCATGCTCGTGCTTGGTTCTATGTTTATAGCACCGATTTTTGCAGCATTTATGCTTGATACATCATCTATATCAGCACTCCCGGGCGGTTACTTAAATCCATTCTCAAGCTGGCAGGATATCGTGTCAGGACTGGCATGGGGACTTGGTTACTTTGGTATGCCACATATCATCATCAGATTCATGTCCATCAAATCACAGAAGGATTTGAAAAAATCAGCAAAAATCGGAATCACATGGACTCTGCTTATTGTATTTTTTGCGACTTTAATCGGAGTAATCGGAAGACTTTTCCTTGGCTTTGACGAATCAATCAATGAAAACTCTCTTGTTTTCATCCAGATTGTAAGAAAGATTTTCCCGGGTGTTATCTCAGGTATACTCCTCTCAGCAGTGCTTGCCGCTTCCATGAGTACCGCAGACAGCCAGCTGCTTGCTGCTTCATCTGCTTTCTCGAGTGATGTGTACAAGCCTGTCATCAGAAAAGGCAAGGCAAGTGACAAAGAGATGATGTGGACCGGCCGTATTGTCGTTCTTGGAATCTCTGTTGCAGCACTCATCATCGCTTCAAACCCTAATGCCGGCTCTATCATGGCACTTGTTTCCAATGCATGGGGTATCTTTGGAGCTGCCTTTGGACCTGCAATCATGCTCAGCCTCTTCTGGAAGCGCTTTAACTTCAAGGGTGCTGTTGCAGGAATCATAACAGGTGCTGCCGTTGATATATTGTGGTATGCATTCCTCACATCAACCGGAATCTACGAGCTGCTGCCGGGATTTGTTTTAGGACTTATCGCAGCCGTTGTTGTGACACTTTGCACAAATGAGCCTTCAAAAGAGGTTTATGAGCTCTTCGATAAAGCCGAAAAGTTTGATGAATAATTAAAGTAATTAATCATTTAAAAACATAAGTAAAACCGTCGTACCCTGCTATTTACGGCCCCGGTACGACGGTTTTATTTTTCTTATGCTTTTATGTTGTGCTTTTAGAAGAGCTGCTTTAGTACCTGCATTGGTATTTACCTTTACAAAGGCAAATGTGCTGAAATGGTCTGTCTCAAATACAATTCCTTTAACTTCTACAGATGAAGCACTCGCTCTTTAATCTCCTGGGTTCTTCCCTGATTCCAGAACTGTGTGCCGATATAGCCGCATGTACGGCGGGCTACACTCATCTTGTTCTGGTCACGATTGCCACAGTGTGGGCACTCCCAGATAAGCTTGCCTGAGCCCTCTTCCTCTACGATTTTGATTTCTCCGTCGTAGCCGCATACCTGGCAATAGTCGCTCTTTGTATTCAGCTCTGCGTACATGATATTGTCGTAAATGTACTGCATTACTGAAAGCACTGCAGGGATATTGTCCTGCATGTTTGGTACCTCCACGTAGCTGATAGCGCCACCCGGAGACAGCTTCTGGAACTGGGACTCAAACTTTAGCTTGTCAAATGCATTAATCTGCTCTGTTACATGCACATGGTAGCTGTTTGTAATATAGTTCTTGTCGGTAACACCCTTGATGATACCAAAGCGCTTCTGTAAGCACTTCGCGAACTTATAGGTGGTAGACTCAAGCGGTGTGCCATATATACTGAAATCGATGTTTGACTCCTTTTTCCACTGCTCACATGCATCGTTTAAGCGCTGCATTACCTTAAGTGCAAACGGTGTTCCCTCTTTTGGCTCTGTGTGTGATACTCCCTTCATATAGCGTACACACTCACAAAGTCCTGCATAGCCGAGTGAGATTGTTGAGTATCCGTTAAATAATAATGGGTCTATAACCTCTCCCTTTTTCAGACGTGCAAGTGCTCCGTTCTGCCAGAGAATCGGTGCTACATCGGATTTGGTACCAAGAAGCCTCTTATGTCTGCACATAAGTGCTCTATGACACAGCTCAAGTCTCTCATCAAGTATCTTCCAGAATTTTTCCTCATCCTTTTCTGATGAGCATGCCACATCAACGAGATTTAAGGTGACAACACCCTGGTTGAAACGTCCATAGTATTTACGCTTGTTTGGATCAAAGTTCTCGGCATGTGCCACATTGCCCGCTGTCTGTGAGCATCTGTCCACTGTGAGGAATGAACGGCAGCCCATGCATGTATACACATCTCCGTCCTTAAGCTCCTTCATGACCTTCTCTGAAATATAGTCAGGCACCATTCTCTTTGCAGAGCACTGTGCCGCGAGCACTGTGAGATTCCAGTACTTTGAATCCTCTGTGATATTATCATCCTCAAGCACATATATGAGCTTAGGGAATGCCGGTGTGATATATACACCCTTTTCGTTCTTTACACCCTTTATTCTCTGGTGCAGCATCTCCTCAATGATTGCGGCAAGATCTGCCTTTGTCTGCGGATCGGATACCTCATTCAGGTACATGAATACTGTGATAAACGGTGCCTGTCCGTTTGTAGTCATGAGTGTGATGACCTGATACTGAATCATCTGCACACCACGGTTGATTTCCTCCTTGACACGGAGCTCTGCTACCTCGTTGATTTTTTCTTCATCTAAATCAAGGCCTACGCTCTCGAATTCCTTTTGCACCTGCTTTCTGAACTTCTCACGACTGACCTGTACAAATGGTGCCAGATGTGCAAGCGAGATACTCTGTCCACCATACTGTGAGCTGGCAATCTGTGCGATAGCCTGTGTAGCAATGTTGCAGGCTGTTGAAAAGCTCTTTGGTGTGTCAATCATAGTCTCACTGATTACTGTGCCGTTCTGAAGCATGTCCTCAAGGTTTACAAGACAGCAGTTGTGCATATGCTGTGCAAAATAATCTGCATCGTGGAAATGGATAAGCCCCTTCTCATGAGCCTCCACTATATCCTCAGGAAGCAGGAAACGGCGTGTGATATCCTTGCTCACCTCACCTGCCATGTAATCACGCTGCACGCTGTTTACAGTAGGATTCTTGTTGGAGTTTTCCTGCTTTACCTCCTCGTTATTGCACTCAAGAAGGCTAAGAATCTGCTGGTCCGTAGAGTTTGACTTACGGACGATGGCTCTCTTATATCTGTAAGTAATGTAGTTTCTGGCTACGGTAAAGGCACGCTTGTTCATGAGCTGGTTCTCCACCATATCCTGTATCTCCTCAACGCTTGGAGAGCGCTTCATGTTCTCACATGCAGTCTCCACGTTGCTTGCAATTTCCTCAATCTGATCAGCAGTAAGCTTCTCATAGTCTAGCACTGAATCGTTTGCCTTTCTAATGGCAGCTACAATTTTGGCTGCATCAAATATATCCTCACTGCCGCTTCGCTTGATGATTTTCATGTAAATTTCTCCTCTCTGTATACTATATTCCATATAATGTAGTGTACTATATATAGTATCGCCATTCAATGCACATACTATATATATACATTTTATCATGTGTAATGGCACAAAATATGCAGCTATAAATGAGATGTAATCATTAATTCATGTCACTGCCCTGCAATGTAAAGCGGGCTTTTCACCAAACAATTACGATATAGCTACATATAAAATGCCATATTATTTAATACAAATCTGTGCATCTGTCTTTTGATGACAATCTAAATTATACAAGATATTGTTGCTATGTCAATACGCTCAACAATATTTTGTAGCATTTTGACTTATTGCACAAAAAAATCCACAATATTTATGCTACTTTTTCAACTCTGTAATTATTTTGTTACTTGTTAAGCTTTTCCATATTGTCAATCACTCTGTCCAAAAAGCCAAGCATCATGTTAAACTCCTCCTTAGAAAAGCCTTCGTGCATGGCTTCCTCTATTACCATTATATTTTCCCTTACCCTGTTTTCGTGGTCCAGTGCTTTTTGCGTCAGCTCAATCCTCTTAAGCCTTGCATCATTTTCCATAGGTGTGCGCACGATATAGCCGTTTTTTTCAAGACTTTTAAGCATATTTGTCACTGTGGCTCCTGACAGATGAAACTTTGCTTCGATATCCTTTTGAAATATATTTTGGCCCTGATTATCCATTATATATCCAATCATCATCCCCTGGCTTCGCGGTATACATTCTGTTTTACTGCACCTTTTTCTGTCAAAATATCTGTCTATACTCCTGCTGATGCGGTTTATCTTGTGTCCTAAGTATTTATCCGGTGTAAACTCCTTCATATCTGAAATCCTTTCATAGATTTTTCTTGACAATAAAAAAAGTATATCTATAATATAGTTAGCACACTAACTAATTAAATGCAAGTATTTTTTTAGTTAACCACATTACCATAAATGTGGGAAGTTTGTTTTAATCAAATATGAAATATAAGAAGAAAGGACAAAACATATGTTAAAAACACTAGGTGCCCAAATAAAGGAATACAAATGGGCTTCGATTGCGACACCTGTTTTCATGCTGCTTGAGGTGGCTGTGGATACCATAATCCCTCTTCTCATGGCATCAATCATCGACAACGGTGTCAATATGGGCGACACAAGGCATATCTATATCATGGGTGTGTGGATGATTGTCGCAGCACTGTTTGGTCTTTTGACAGGATGTCTCGGTGCAAAATATGGTGCAAAGGCCGCCATGGGCTTTGGAAAAAATCTGCGTGCTGCAATGTTTCGCAACATCCAGACCTTTTCCTTTGCAAATATCGACAGATTCTCATCCGCTAGCCTTGTCACACGTATGACAACCGATGTGACCAACATCCAGAATGCTTACATGATGCTGCTTCGCATGGCTATGAGAGCCCCTGCATCCATAATATGTGCGATGGCTATGTCATTTTTCATCAGCCCTCGCCTTGCGACAATATACTTAATCGCTGTCATTGTGCTTGGAGCTTTACTGCTTTTCATCAGTAAGGCGGCCATGAAATACTTCGACAGAGCCTTCAAGCGCTATGATGACCTGAATGAAAGCGTACAGGAAAACGTATCCGCTATCCGCGTTGTAAAGGCATACGTCCGTGAGGATTATGAGAAGAAACGTTTTTCAAAGGCAGCACAGAATATCTACGACGTATTTGTGAAGGCAGAAAGCCTTGTGGTATACAACTCTCCTCTCATGCAGTTTACAGTGTATGCCTGCATCCTGTTAATAAGCTGGCTCGGAGCTCATATGGTGGTAAGCAGCACTCTCACTACAGGTGATCTGATGGCTCTTCTCACCTATTGCATGAATATTCTGATGAACCTCATGATGCTCTCGATGGTGTTTGTAATGATTTCACTCTCACTCGCATCCGCAAGACGAATCAGCGAGGTATTAAATGAACAGAGCACACTGCACAATCCTAAGGAGCCGCTTTACGATGTACCTGACGGAAGCATAAGCTTTAAGCATGTAACCTTCAGATATTCAGACACCGCCGAAACTCCGGTTCTGTCAGATATAAATCTAGACATAAAATCCGGTGAGACCATCGGCATCATAGGAGGAACAGGAAGCTCGAAATCTTCCCTTGTAAACCTGATAAGCCGTCTCTACGACACAGACACCGGCTCTGTAATCGTCGGTGGCCACGATGTGCGTGAATACGACATGGACACTCTCAGAAACAAGGTAGCTGTCGTGCTCCAGCAGAACGTGCTTTTCTCGGGCACCATACTCGAAAATCTGCGCTGGGGTGACAAAAACGCTACCTCAGATGAGTGTATTGAGGCCTGCAAAATGGCATGCGCCGATGACTTTATCGAGTCCTTCCCTGACAAGTACAACACCTACATAGAGCAGGGCGGAACCAACGTATCCGGTGGCCAGAAGCAGCGTCTGTGTATCGCAAGGGCTCTGCTTAAAAAGCCAAGGATACTCATACTCGATGACAGCACCTCGGCTGTAGATACAGCAACAGATTCAAAAATCCGTGCTGCCCTCGCAAAAACAATACCGGGAACCACTAAGCTCATCATCGCACAGCGTATCTCATCAGTCATGGATGCTGACCGTATCATCGTGATGAATGACGGAAAAGTGGACGGCTTTGACACTCACGAAAATCTGCTTAAAAATAATGAAATCTACCGCGATGTTTACGATTCCCAGACAAACGGCGGAGGAGACTTTGATGAAGGAGGTGCTGCCTGATGCCAGGACCAAGAGGACCACGAGGTCCAAAACCCAAAATTAAAAATCCCGGTAAGCTTTTTGCGCGCCTCATGGGATTTATTTTCAAGAAATATTTACCGGCCTGCATAATTGTTGTGATATGTATCTTTGTCAGTGTACTTGCAAATGTGCAGGGAACCATGTTTACCAAAAATTTGATTGATGACTATATAGTACCACTGCTTAAGACAGGAAGTCCCGACTACGGACCACTCCTTGCAGCAATGGGAAGGGTCGCCGTATTCTACGGCATCGGCGTCATCAGTACGTTTGCATACAGCAAAATAATGATCTACGTATCACAGGGCACCATTAAGAACCTGCGTGTTGAGCTCTTTTCCCATATGCAGGATCTGCCAATCCGATACTTTGACTCACATGCGCACGGCGATATCATGTCAATTTATACAAACGATATCGATACACTCCGCCAGCTCATCAGCCAGAGTCTTCCGCAGATACTTAACAGTGCTATCACTGTTGTGAGCGTTTTTATTTCAATGGTCATATTAAATATTCCGCTCACCATACTAACTATCGTGATGGTAATCGTAACAACAGTCGTGACAAAGAAATTTGCAGGCTTCTCCAGCCGCTATTTCCTTGCACAGCAGCGCGACCTCGGCAAGGTTAACGGCTTCATCGAGGAAATGCTCAACGGCCAGAAGGTAGTCAAGGTATTTACCCACGAGCAGGAAAATATTGAAGCCTTCGACAAAATAAATGATGAACTCTTTGAAAGCGCCTACAATGCCAACATGTACTCCAACATGCTCGGTCCTGTAAACGCACAGATTGGAAATCTAAGCTACGTGCTCTGCGCTCTTGCAGGCGGTGTTATGGCTCTTTCAGGCTTTGGCGGTCTGACCCTTGGTAAGCTTGCGAGCTTTCTGACCTTTAACAAGAGCTTTAACATGCCTATCTCGCAGGTCAGCCAGCAGTTCAACAGTATCATCATGGCACTTGCCGGATGCGACCGTATCTTCTCACTGCTCGATGAAGCGCCTGAGACTGACGAGGGCTATGTCACACTGGTAAATGCTAAGGAAGAAAACGGAAAACTCACTGAAACACCTGAGCACACCGGCTTATGGGCATGGAAGCATACTCATCAGGCTGACGGCTCTGTGGACTACAAAAAACTCGAGGGCGATGTGGTATTTGACGATGTGGATTTCGGATATGTGCCTGAGAAAATTGTACTGCACGATGTGGATCTTTTTGCAACACCCGGTCAGAAGATTGCCTTTGTTGGCACCACCGGAGCTGGAAAGACTACCATCACTAACCTTATCAACCGCTTCTACGATATAGCAGACGGCAAGATAAGATATGACGGCATCAATATAAACAAGATTAAAAAGGCTGATCTGCGCCACTCTCTTGGCATTGTTTTGCAGGATACCCACCTTTTCACAGCTACTGTCATGGAAAACATCCGCTACGGCAAGCTTGATGCCACAGATGATGAAGTATACGCAGCTGCCCGCCTGGCAAACGCCGATACGTTTATCCGCCAGCTTCCTGACGGCTACAATACTGTACTGACAGGTGACGGTGCAAACCTAAGCCAGGGCCAGCGCCAGCTTCTAGCCATTGCGCGTGCCGCTATCGCCGATCCGCCTGTGCTCATCCTCGATGAGGCTACAAGCTCAATTGATACACGTACCGAGCGTATTGTTCAGGACGGCATGGATAAGCTCATGCATGGCCGTACTACATTTGTTATCGCACACAGGCTTTCTACTGTCAGAAACAGCGACTGCATTATGGTTTTGGAGCAGGGACGCATTATTGAAAGGGGAAGTCATGATGAGCTGATTTCAAAGAAGGGAAAGTATTATCAGCTTTATACAGGAAAGACTGCGTAATTCAGTGTCATGGCATGACTACGAAAACCGGGAGACCGGGAATACGGCAGAGGGCACACCCTCATGTGCGCTAACATGAGGGTGTGCCCTTAATGCCTACCTGGATCATCTTCATTGCTTCTATTGCTGTCTTATGACTTTCAGGCGTTACGCAGGCGCAGGCATTTTCTATTACAAACACCTCTGCATCTTTACAGAACGTCTTTGCAATCGCCACGTTGCTTATTACGCATATTCCTGTGCAGAATCCGCAGAAATAAATCTCTGTATCGCTGTTGTCATATTCCGCAAGAAGTCTACCAAGCTCTTTGCTGCCAAAAGTCGGCTTGTCAATATAAGTCATATCGTCACAATTAACTCCACGCTCCTTCATTGCATCTTTAAGACGAGCGTCTACTTCCCATCCGTTTGTCCCTTTAATACAGTGCGTTACCGGAAGCTTCTTTCCTTCCTGAGTATTCAGATAGTTTTCATCATGCGTATCCCTTGTGAATATCACGTCATCATATTTTCCTGACCTGATTTCATCTGCAATAACATTTGTTGCCACGTCACACTCTTTGTTTCCAAGAGCTCCTGTAATAAAATCATTCTGTGCGTCCACTACTACTAAAATTTTCTTTGCCATAATTATTTTCTCCTACATAATAATTCCTTCGAAGTTACGCTTTATCCGGTTCACTATCTCCATTATATCCTTCTACAAGCACTTTACATCTTTTTCTGCAAAATGTAATTCCATAATACATGATATTCTGTCGATCATCATTTAACAGATATTCCTGATATCTTCTATCCTTTATCTGTTTCAGAGCCTTTTCACAGGATTTTTCCATAGCTTTAAAATCTTTTGTGTATTTAAGCTCTGCAATAATTCCTTCATCCGGATCATCTGTCTCCACAATAATATCTGCAAAGCCCTCTCCTGCCTCAACATTTGACTTTACCAGCCAGTCCTCATTGCCGCTCAAAATACCAATAAGCAGATTATGATAGGAGCTTTCCTTTTCATCATTTCGCGCTCTTGTGTCAAAAACGCTCACCGAATTACTCAGCACCTTGTTTAAATACATTTCCATTATCTGTGTATTTCCATCTTTGAAAGCCTTCCAAAAGTCCTGCAACTGCTCGGTATTGGAAAATATTTTATTCCTGAACCACTCCTGTATCTGCAGCTTAAATACTTCTTTAATCTCCTTGTTCGGAATTACAAGGCTATATTTTTTGTCCTCACTGATCTTTGTATATGTCAGATAACCTGTTGTAAACAGAACACTCCATAGATTATCAATATTATTGTCTATTTCGTCATAGGTCATATCCAGACGGATTTGCTTGTCTATAGCTTCTCCCGCGATTAAACGCTCAATTTCATCTCTGGTTGTCTTACCAGCCTTATCTATAAACCTCTTAACAAGCTCATTTCCGCTTGTATTAATCCAATACGCTTCCGGTCCTGCCATTGGATCATCTTTTATTCGGTCAACATGATTGATTACATCCCACGGACAGTATACATCGACATTTCCGAAATGATAACCATCATACCATTCCTTTGTCTCCGCAAACCTGTTTTCCACATGATAAAATGCCAGCAAACGCTCTACTTCATCATCCGTAAATCCAAAGTGTTCATCAAATCTTGTATCAGTAATAGATAAAATCTTGAAATTATTCAATCCTGTAAAAATACTTTCTTTTGAAACACGAAGACAACCTGTTAAGACAGCAAAATCCAATGCCTCATTTGTCTTTAATGCTTTTCCGAATATGGCACGTATCAAAGAAACCATCTCTTTATAATAGCCATTTTGAAATGCCTTATCCAGTGGAACATCATATTCATCTATTAAAATAACCGTTTTTCTGCCATGATGCTTATATAACAGCTCAGATAAAGTTTGAAGCGAAGCATACAGTGCCTCATCTCTCATTTCATATCTGCCATCCTCTAATCGAATTAAAGAAGCATACGTCGACTTATCGTCAATGTCCAGCCTGTCACTCTGCTTCAAATATGCAAATCTCTTAGCTTCCTTTGCAATTATCTCTATCATCTGATACTTTGCAGCTTGAAAATCGAGTCCTTCCACATTCTTTAAAGATAGAAATATCACAGGATACTTGCCCATATTATCATCACACAGTTTTTTGTTGTGCGATATATAAAGACCATCAAATAATTCAGAAGCTGCTCCAATTTCAAAGAAAGATTTGAGCATACTCATGTTTAGAGTCTTGCCAAAACGACGCGGTCTGGTAAAAAGGTTGACTTTTCCCCGGCTGTCAACCAACTGTTCAATAAGCTTTGTCTTATCGACATAGTAATATCCATCTGAACGGATTTCCTCAAAGCTCTCTATTCCCACCGGTAGTTTAATTGATTCTGTCATGCTTGCTCATCTCCTTTCGAAATACCAATATCCTTCTCAAATTTTTTCATATAGCACTACCCCCTCTCTTTTTATAGATTCCAACAATTCTTTTCTTACAGGCTTATCCAAGTCCACTATATCAAATTCCAACAACGTCGAAGTTGTTTCGTCTACATCCAACGCAAACCTTGCAAAATCTCCTCCTGTTACTGCAATATCTATATCACTTGTTCTTCTGAAATCCCCTCTTGCTCTCGAACCAAAAAGAATTACTTTTTCAACACAATTCTTCTTCGCCAGCTGGATAATCTCCTGTAATACTTTACATTTTATTCCTGTTTTTTCAAAGGTACTATTTACATCCATAAATGCTCCTATATTACTTCATTTATTCTTCCTCTTTAATCACCTTTAGGAAACGCTTGACCTCCGCCCATGCACGCTTGGACTCCGGGAAATTGAGATATCCCATCTGGAACACATGAAACATCCCCTCATACACTGACAGTCGCACCTTAACGCCCTGGATTCTTGCCTTTGCAGCGGCCTCTACCGAGTCAGATAAGAGCATCTCTATCGAGCCTACCTGTATGAGCATTGGTGGAAAGCCTCTGAAATTACCAAACAGCGGCGATATGTATGGATCCATTTTATCGTGGTCACCGGGATAGTCATTCACGTAGATTAGACTGTCCCTTGTGTTCCCAAACAGAGGGTCCTTTTCGTAGTTTGTCTCATATGACTCTCCGCCTGCTGTGAGGTCTGTCCACGGTGACATGGCTACTATCCCTGCCGGAAGCGGCATGTCGTGGTCACGAAGATACATGGTGAGGCACATTGCAAGACCTCCTCCCGCTGAGTCTCCTGCCAGCACAATCTGAGAACCAAACCAGCCCTGTGACAAGAGCCATTTATAGCAGGCTATGGCATCCTCAAGTGCTGCCGGATACGGGTGCTCCGGCGCCACGCGATAGTCAGGCGTGAGCACTGAGCAGCCCTCACTTACCTCATTATAAAGGCCTGCAAATACATAGTATGCATTGCGCACTGCCCCCATATATCCACCACCATGCAGCTGCAGTATCACACGCTCTGTATTTGGGTTTTCCTTTGAAGATAAAAGCTTCATAGTGAAACCGCCCATATCTATATCCTCTGTTACAAAGCAGTCCGGAACAAGCCATGCAGGTTCCTTCATGCGCTTCCTGAGCTCTCCGGATTTTATTTTTTTGCCGATTGCAAGGTCATTTGTGATATGTCCCATCAGATTAGCAAGTATTTTTCCCTGTATACTGACTTCTTCATCTGCCACAGCTGCATTGCTATGGACTTTTTCCGCATGCTCACTTTTCATGGCAGATAATGAATTCTTAAACGTCTTTTCAAGCTTATTACCCAAAGCTCCTATTATTCCAGTTTCATTATCACCATTACTATCGCCGTTTTCAATTTCCGGATGGTAGTTTCCCATCTCTTCATCCTCAAACATATGCGAATTTCCTATTCCATGAAAGCCTATCATATATGAAATCTCCGTTTCAGCTCTGTTCTGGCTCTTTTGTCACCGATAATCAGTGTTCCGAGAAACAAAAACAGCGATGCGCCCATCGCTCCCATTGCCAGATATGGGAACCATATGATCTTGACTGCCACAAGTATCATCGCAATCACGCTCATCAGCACAAGAAAAAGCTGCATCATCATGTAGCTCTGCCAGTTTCTTATGTTTACTATCATAAGTATAATTGTTGCAAGAACCATCGCCAGTATGGCACTTGGGAAAACAAATGTAAGTGCCCAGCCACTGGCTCCTGTGAGCAGGTCTATGCCCTCGAGAAACAGCACCGTGAACACAAATGTACTTACAATTTTAAAAATATATCCGTTTCTTGCCAGACGCAGCGTCACATTCGCATAGATTACAACAAGAAGCACTATAAAGCTCCAGTTTATCTCATTGTCTGTCATGTAATCAACAGTTGTCAGCACAATCTGTCCTACTATAGACAGAAACAATATGATATTTTCCAGTAATCTGTATTTTCTTGATGCGCCCTTGACGTCAGGATATCTCGTACCGTTGTCATGGCTTGCTGTACCTTTTTCAAATTTTACTGTGCTATCTGCCAGCTTTGTGGCACTATTAGTATCATTAGTGCCATTTATCAGCTTTGCGGCACTATCTGTATCATTAGTACCCTCATCCGGCGCATCATTTTGCTGTCCCCCAAAAACTGCTATGTTCCTATTGTCCGATGACAATTCAACCGGTGCCACAACCTGCTGGCAGAGTGGGCATTTATCTGTATTGTCTGCAATATACACACCGCATTTCATGCATTTAGTCATAATACTCTCCATTTGTCTCAATTGTCACTTCCACTCCGTCATTTACAAGCTTCTTAAAAAAGCTTCTCTGAATCATCGTATCGGCCAGAATAGATGAAAAAGTAAACACCAGCGTGTCCTTGTAGGAGCATATGGTGCCTTTCATAGGCTGTCCCTTGGACATTGGTATAAAGGAATAAAAGCCTGTTATATACGGCTCGTATTCCGGCTCCACCTTTATATTTCCAATATTGGTGATAGTGGTGGTATTCGCCAGTGCCGACTGCGTATAGACCGCCTTCATTGCCAGATTTTTTATAAAAAGAGGCACCGGTCTCATCAGGATATTTTTCTGATTTGACACACTGTATGAGAAAAGATCCTCCAGATGCTCCTTCGAAATCTGTGAATTGATGGAATCCGTCACTATTTTAAGCACCTCCTCAAATGTGTAGGAGCTGTTTTGCGGTCTGAACTCAGCAGATATCATGACAAAAAAGTTCTTTGTGGTCACGGAGTCAAAATAAGGACGAAGATTCACAGGAACTGCAACCCTGACAGGCATATCGTTTGGCATGCCGTGAAAACACTCCTGATACACACTCCACACAAAGCATGCTACCAGATAATCATTTATGGAAACTCCATAGCGGTGGCAGACCTGCTTCAGCTGTGATACAGGCATCATACCATGTATCAGCCCAAACTCTCCATCAGGTACCTTTTCCAGCTTTAAAAGATACGCCTTCTGCCTGTTAAAGCCACTTGGCTTACTTGATTTGTAGTTCTTTACAAAGCTGTCCTCTCTATTTAAGGATGTGCCCTGCGTCAATGAATCGCCCTTTAGCTTTGCAATCTCCGGATGTGTGAGACGCAGATACTGGTAGGTGAGCTCCCTAAGAAAATTGATGCCGCCCATGCCATCTGTCAGCACATGAAATACCTCAAGATTTATTCTGTTCTTATAGTATGTCACCCTGAAAAGATAGCTGTGATTCTTGTTCGGTCTTATAAATCTGCACGGAAATGTATTTTCCTCATGCACCTTTGGTGCCTTTTTGCCATTTTCCTCAAAATAGTTCCAGAATACTCCCATCCTGAGTCTCACATTAAATAGGCCAAACTTCGGAAGCACTATATCCAGTGCCTCCTGCAGCTTTTCACTGTCAATCTCATCCGTTAAGGTGACTGAGATCCTATATACATTTGTCATGCTCTCCCCCGCTATACTAGGGAACAGATTTGCTGTGTTGTCCAGCTTGTCCCAGCGGATTGAACGCGTTTTCGACATTTTAAATTCCTCGCTTAATATAATGATATAGCGAAGCAGCACCCTAATCGAGCCTGCCGTACACCTCCATCGGCACATATGCCTTTATCTGTATCCCATCAGCCACATATTCCTCCGACACAAGCTCGCCCTGTTTTCTGATGAGCTGTATCACGCCAGCCTTATCATATGGGATAATTCTCTCAATATATACCTTATTCTCTCTTAATATCTCCTCTAAAAGAGATTTTACCTCATCTAATCCCAGATCCTTTGCTGCTGAAATGTTAAGAGTATAATCTGCCCTGAAATCATGCAGCGGTTCGTTGTCTGTGCGGGCATCCTGCTTATTAAAAAGTGTGACAAATTTCTTGTCTTTTACACCAAGATCATCCAATGTCTGGTAGGTTATGAACATCTGCTTTTCCCGCTGCATATTTGATGCGTCCACCACATGGAAAATAATGTCAGCGTACTTTGCCTCCTCAAGGGTGCTCTTGAAGGCCTCTATCAGATGATGCGGCAGCTTTCTGATAAACCCGACCGTATCAGTTAAAAGCACCTGCTGCTTGCCATCAAGCGCAAGAATGCGCGTTGTAGGATCAAGCGTTGCAAAGAGCTTATCCTCCTCAAGCACATCTGCCTCTGTCAGGTGATTTAACAGCGTGGACTTACCTGCGTTAGTATATCCTACTATCGCAACAACCGGTACTTTATTTTTTTCACGCTTTGCCCTTGTGATATCTCTGTGCTTCTGCACCTCTTTCAGCTCTCTTCGAAGCTGTGCTATCCTGTCATTTATAAGACGGCGATCCACCTCAAGCTTTTTCTCTCCGGGACCTCTTGTTCCTATTCCACCGCCAAGCCTTGACATGGACTTTCCCAGTCCCGACAAACGGCTTAATCTGTACTTGAGCTGAGCAAGCTCAACCTGTATCTTACCCTCACTTGTTGTGGCTCTTGATGCAAAAATATCAAGAATAACAAGTGTCCTGTCCATAACCTTTGTGTCAAGGTACGTCTCCAGATTTTTCTGCTGTGCCGGACTCAGCTCATCATCGCACACAATGCCTGTTGCCCCTGTACTCTCCACAAGCTCTGCAATCTCTGCCACCTTGCCGGTGCCGACATACGTGCCCGGATGAATTTTTTCTCTTCTTTGGATAAGTGTGCCTACAACTGTCGCACCTGCTGTCTTTACCAGCTCCGCAAGCTCTGAAAGTGAATCATCTGCATCATCACCGTCCTGCTCACTTACTCCGACGAGCACTACTCTCTCCTCAATATCCTCTATCTTAATAGTATCTGCCATAATCTATCTGGTCTCCAAAAACTGATATTCTCTTGCTGCATCCTCGTCATCGGGATAATCCTTCATGTATTCCTCCATTTTGCTCTTTGCTGTAGCAAAATTGCCGGAATACTCATATGCTATAATCATAGCCTTTGTTATCTGCTGCTTGTTCGGCACACTTTCAAGTTCAAGTGCGTTCTGAAAATAAGTAATCGCAGTGTCATAGTTACCATTGTCCATCTGCGCCTGTCCCATATTCATCAGCTCATAAGAATCCGCCTCACCGCTGTCTAGGTATTTCTTAAAATACTTCTGCGAGCTGTCATTATCGCCCTTCTTCTGATATACCTCACCCATATAGTAGTTTGCCTTGACAAGCTTCTCATCAATAGCTTTTTGCAGACTCTTTATTGCTGAATCATAATCACCGAGCAGGGTGTATATACGGCCTCTCTGCATATAGTCATCAGCAGTTTTTGCCTTAAGCTTTAAGGCATTATCCAGGTATTCCTTTCCCTGGTCATTCATGCCATACTTTGACAAGGTCTCATAAACGCCAAGATAGAGCTCATAATTATCATTATTCTCACTGAGCGCCGTCTTAAAATCCTTCAAGCCCTTGTCTGAATCATTCTTGGCAAAATATATACAGCCTCTCAGATAGTATGCGTCAGAATCCTTATTATAGTCGATAATAGCCGTATATGTATCAATTGCTCCATCCACGTCACCGCTTAAATACTGTGCCTTTGCCTTATAATAACATATGTCAAGCTCCTCTGCGCCTACTGAGCCCACCGATTGGTCCAGTGCCTTCTGAAAAGCATCGACCGCATCATCATAGCTGCCATTTTCTATACAGTTGATGCCATACTGTCTGTACGCATCCTTGTCCTTTGCCTTGTCGCCGGAGCCACAGCCGGTAAGCATGCCTGCTGTGAGCACTACGGTAAGCGTGAGTGCCATAAATTTATTCTTTATCATAATAGTTCTCCATGTGTATATTCTTCCCCTTATTATATATGTATTTGCCAAACTTGTAAATCCCGCCCTTACATTTCTGCTAGGGCCCACAGTTCACGGTGACGCAGGGCCGGTGACGTATACACTCTCGGGAGTGCTACGCTGCGCTGCCAAAATACTGTAGGAATTATGCCTTGTAGGCTTTCTATGCTCGACGAAACCGTCGAAACTCGCCTTCCATGGCTCGATTTCTCCTTGCCCCGGCGTCCATGCCGGGCCATTTCTGTGTTGCATGGGCATAATTCAACAGTATCTAGACAGCTTCGCTATTCGCTCTCACGAGACTGTGTATCCCCCACCACGCCCACAAACCTCACTTTCCCATAAAAAAAATAAGTATCGGTAAGTAGTGCAACACATCATCTCACATCTCTTCACAACATAGTAAGACGTAAGCACCGGTCATCGGTGCGCACACGTCACCCCAATCTCACCACAACGTAAGGGACGTAAGCGCAGGGGACGGCGTGCATACGTACTCTTGCGAGAGCGCATAGCGAAGCTGCCTAGCGTCTGTAGGATTATGCTTAGAACCACAGAAATGCACCGCCATGGACGGCGGGGCAAGGCGTTATGCGCCACGGACGGCGCATAAAAGCCGGTTTCGTCAGCCTGCGAAACACTCCGGGCATAATCCGTACAGACACTTGGCAGCGTAGCGTAGCGAACGCAAGAGTATGTATGCACGCCGTCCCCTGCGCTTACGTCCCGTACTCTATCAAAAAAAAGAACCCCCGCGGGATGCACCCGCAGGAGTTCTTAAGCCCAATTTGTATTTAAAGGAGGAAGAAAAATTCTAAGCCTCTAAATGCCAGATTTCATCATTGTACTGCTTGATTGTTCTGTCAGAAGAGAAGAAACCAGCCTTGCTGATGTTGACAAGCATCTTCTTAGCCCAAGCCTTCTTATCCTCATAATCAGCGTAAGCCTTCTCTTTTGTCTTGCAGTAATCCTCAAAGTCTGGGAATGTCATGAACCAGTCTTTGTTGAGGAGCTCGTTGTAAAGTCTCTCTAAGTTCTCCTTAGAACCAACCTTCATCATCTCATCACTTACAAGGAAGTCAACAGCCTTCTTTAAGTCTGCATCCTTGTCATAGTAATCCTTAGAGCAGTAGTCGCCTCTCTCATATCTGTCGATAACAGTCTGTGAATCCTCACCGAATACATAGATGTTCTCATCGCCGACAAGCTCAGCTATCTCTACGTTTGCTCCGTCACTTGTTCCAAGTGTAATAGCACCGTTAAGCATGAACTTCATGTTTCCTGTTCCTGATGCCTCCTTAGAAGCAAGAGAAATCTGCTCTGAAATATTTGCAGCCGGGAATAATTTCTCAGCTAATGTTACGTTGTAGTTTTCAACCATGAATACCTTAAGGTATGGACTTACCTCAGGATCATTGTTGATAATCTGCTGTAAGCAGAGGATTGCATGGATGATATCCTTTGCAATGATATATGCAGGAGCTGCCTTTGCACCGAAGAAGCATGTGATTGGTGTAGATGGCTTCTTGCCTGCCTTGATCTCAAAGTACTTACGGATAATGTAAAGCACGTTGAGCTGCTGTCTCTTGTACTCGTGAAGTCTCTTAACCTGGATATCAAAGATTGAATTGTCAGGTACATCGAGATTCTGAGTCTTCTTTAAGTAAGAAGCAAGCTCTGTCTTCTTTGCGTTCTTGATGTCAACAAGCTTTGTGAGAACAGCGTCATCATTGATGAAATTGCCAAGCTTCTCTAACTCGTTTGCATCCTTCTTCCAGCCGTCACCGATAAGCTCTGTGATGTATGCTGAAAGCTCCGGGTTACAAGACATTAACCAACGACGGAATGTGATACCGTTTGTCTTGTTGTTGAACTTCTCAGGATATAACTTGTAGAAGTTATTGAGCTCTGTATTCTTTAAAATCTCTGTGTGGAGGTATGCAACACCGTTTACAGAATATCCGAAATGAATATCCATGTGTGCCATGTGTACAAGACCGTCCTTGATGATGTATGTGCTCTCATCAGCTACCTTTGCGCGAACCTTGTTGTCAAGCTCACGGATGATTGGCATAAGCTGTGGAACTGCCTTCTCCAAGAAGCTGATTGGCCATTTTTCAAGAGCCTCTGCAAGGATTGTGTGGTTAGTGTATGCACAAACCTTTGATACAATCTCAATAGCCTCATCCATCAGGATGCCCTTCTCCTGAAGGAGACGGATAAGCTCTGGAATAACCATTGATGGATGTGTATCGTTAATCTGAACTGCTGCATAATTAGCAAGGTCATGTAAATTAGAGCCCTTTGCCTCTGCCTCTGCAAGGATAAGTCTTGCTGCGTTTGATACCATGAAATACTGCTGGTATACACGAAGGAGACGTCCTTTATCATCTGAATCATCAGGATATAAGAATAATGTAAGGTTCTTCTTGATATCATCCTTGTCGAAATCAATTGTGTCGCCTACGATTGACTCATCAACTGACTCGATGTCGAATAAGTGAAGCTTTGTTGTACGGTTGTTGTATCCAACTACGTCGATATCGTAAAGTCTTGACTGTACTGTGAATCCGCCAAAGCTTACAGGATATGTGATATCTGTCTTTGTAAGCCAGCTCTCCTTTGTAATCCATGGGTTTGGAGTCTCCTTCTGGAGATTGTTCTCAAATACCTGCTTGAATAATCCGTAGTGGTAGTTGAGGCCTACACCGTCTCCGTTGAGCCCGAGTGTTGCGATTGAATCTATGAAGCATGCTGCAAGGCGTCCAAGTCCACCATTTCCAAGTGAAGGCTCAAGCTCGATTTCCTCGATTTCAGCAAGTGACTTTCCGTTCTTCTCAAGAGTCTCTTTAACTTCATCGTAGATACCTAAGTTGATAAGGTTGTTTGATAAAAGCTTTCCGATAAGGAACTCTGCTGAGATGTAGTAGAGCTTTTTCTTTCCTTTGTTTGAAACCTTTTTCTCTGCCTTGTCTTTTACAAGCTCAAGTAATGCGTAGTATACTTCCTCGTCTGTACTAACGCTGATTCCCTTCTGAAGCTTTGTTTCGATTTCCTGCATGATTGCCATTTTGATTTCCTCCCAAATCTGTTATCATGTGTACACGCCAATGTGTCAAATTAACTAATTTTCATTTAGCGTGCTTAACTTCCTTGTGTCATTTGATGAATCAAGTATAATCCATTACACTGCACAATTCTTGCAATATACAGTCGAAAACTTGCACAATCCTATCATTTTTCGGTATTTTTAGTGGCTTTTCAAGAAATAATATGCTAAAATATCATCATGAATATATTAGAATATGAAAATTATCACGAAGCCAAAACACATGTGGAGCTTACGTTCCCATACAATACCTACCTGTGCTCTATTCCTCTTGATTTTTCCGGAGTTCCGCTGCACTGGCACGATGACATGGAGCTTATCTATATAAAGAAGGGCTGCGGTCATATATCTGTGGATTTTAAGGAGTACCATGTCACAGCGCCAAGCCTTGTGCTGATTCTGCCGGGACAGCTTCACTCTATAGACCAATATATGGATGAATCGATGGAGTACGAAAATATCATATTTTCCCTGTCGATGCTGCTTCCCGGAAAGTACGATTACACCAAGGAGGATTTTCTTACCCCTCTCTTAGCCGGCAGATTCACAGTTCCGACGGTTTTTACACCGGTGTATCCATACTACGAGGATGTCGTGGCTCCAATAGATGCATGCGATGAGATTTGCAAGACGATGCCGCAGGGCTATCAGCTTTATATAAAGAGCAAGCTCTACGAATTCTTTTTTGTGCTTGATAACCGCTGCCGTAATCTGACAAAGCCACTAAAAAGCAAAAAGACTCTTGATAAGATGAAGGTTGTGCTCAAATATGTGGAAAATAATTATGCCAACAAAATCTCTATCGCTGATATCGCTGATGTAGCCGGGTTTTCCGAGTCTCATTTTATGAGGTATTTTAAAGAAACCATGGGCACATCGTTTGTTGACTATTTAAAGGACTACCGCCTGACCATGGCTGCGAGACTTTTGCAAAGCTCAGACAGCTCGGTGCTTTCTATTTCCGGTGAAGTGGGGTTTGAAAGCCTGTCATATTTTAACAGAGCCTTCAAAAAGCACTATGGCATGACACCTCTGCAGTATCGCAAGGGCAGTTGACACCACTCTAGACAGTTACAATACAATATTTCATAAATAAACGATGGAAAATAATCATGAAAAAAAATACATACATAAAAATGACTGCCCCATTCCGTGAAAATAACAGGGCAGCCCGAAAGCTTGAATTAATCAATAAAATATGCACTTATTTAGTTTTTATCACATACCCTGTATACGTGCTGTATCTGTGCTTTACAGCCGGTCATATGCTTGCTCTCTCAATCATTGCTCCGCTTGTCGGCTTTATTGCAGTATCGGTTTTCAGATATA
>OKTS01000303.1_pt1 | contig 30318 bp, 30 predicted proteins | sample 1606331 | NCBI WGS metagenome assembly OKTS01 (sample SAMEA3879564, study PRJEB24766) | human gut metagenome | biome: human-associated habitat; feature: feces | place: USA | collected 1985/1987 | reverse complement strand
GAATACGAAAGTTATCTTCTGATTGACTTTGCTAAAAAAGATAAGGAAGTCGAAATGTATTTTGAGCGATATCTGAATGATCTGGATACATTTTTTATGCTGTTACAGACACATTTTGGAACAAAACTGACAGAGAGAAACTCTCTTATTATTTTTGATGAGGTACAGATGTTTCCACAGGCAAGAGCTGCGATAAAATATTTGGTTGCAGATGGAAGATATGATTATATCGAAACTGGCTCATTGATATCTATCAGAGAAAATGTAAAGAATATTGTCATACCGTCAGAAGAAAGAAATATCAATATGTATCCATTGGATTTCGAAGAATTCGCAATAGCATTAGAAGAAGATTTGCTGGTTGAATATATAAAAAAATGCTTTGAAAAAAGGGAACCTTTGGAAAGAAGTATGCATAATCAGGCAATGCTTTTGTTTCATCAGTATATGCTTGTTGGTGGGATGCCTATGCCTGTAGTGGCATTTATTGAAAGTAAAAAAGATTTTACAGAAGCGGATAAAGAAAAAAGGGACATTCTTAAATTGTATCGGGAAGATATTATGAAGATAGATATGAGATATAGAAGCAAAGTTCTTGCAATCTATGACCAGATTCCGGGATTTCTTTCACAGCATGAAAAAAGAGTTGTATTCAAAAAGCTACAAGATGGTAGTTATGCAGACCAGTATGAAGAAACTTTTTTCTGGCTGTCGGATTCTATGATATCCAATGAGTGCTTTTTGTGTAATGATCCGAATGTTGGCTTATCATTGAATGAGACAAGAAGCTATGTAAAGTGTTATATGGGTGATACCGGACTTTTGGTAAGCCATGCATTTGATGAGAATGAATTACTTGAAGATGAAGTATATAAACAGATATTGGCAGGCAAATTACAGATTAATGAAGGAATGCTTTATGAAAATGCAATAGCTCAGATGCTGGTGGCGAATGGACATAAGTTATATTTTTATACACACTATAATGAAAATAAGCACCGAAATGATATGGAAATTGATTTTATCATTTCAAATAATAGCAGATTAAAATATAAGATGTTTCCGATTGAAGTAAAGTCTGGAAAGCAATATAAAACAACCTCATTAAATAATTTCAGAGAAAAATACAAGGAGCGCATAGGGGAAAGTTATATTATTCATCCAAGAAATTTAATTGTAAAAGATGGAATTATATGCATTCCCCCATATATGACGATGAATATATAAAAATCTGACATACACACTTGACAATATGCTTCTAATCGCGGTGTCGGTGAAGGAGTGCGTACCTGTGGTGTTCCAAGAGAAGAACTTTTTGTTGTATCAAAGGTTGCTGCTGAGAATAAGACATATGAACAGGCTAAGGCTGGAAACAGAGAAGCATGGAGAACGCTTGAGGAAGCTTACAAAGAAGGAAAACTTAAGGCAATCGGCATATCTAATTTCCAGATTAGTGATATTGAAAGCCTTGTAAAGATTGCCGAGATTAAGGAAATGGCTGACAAATACGGCGTAACAGTTCCACAGCTTTGTATCCGTTATACAATCCAGCTTGGTGCTGTTTCACTTCCAAAGACTGGCAATGCAGAGCATATGAAGTCTAATGCACAGGTTGATTTTGAAATCAGCGCAGAGGATATGGAAGTGCTTAAGAACTTCAAGAAGATAGAAAATTATGGCGAGAGCAGTGGCTTCCCTGTATATGGTGGAAAGCTGTAATTATAAGTTTTGTTAAAAATGAAATGAAGAACGAGCGGATTGTTACGGGCATAAGTCTGGCAATCCGCTTTTTATATAGGGTCTAGAATAAGAAAAGTTAATTACAAAATCGTACACACATATAACAGTGCTTGACAAAAATGGAGTGGTTTAGCTTATAATATATAGAGTTAAATATGGGAGGACAAAAGATGCAAAATTTGTTTAAAAAATTCAATTCTAAAATTGTTATAATCGGGATAGTAAGTGCTATTGTTGTTATATTGTGCGTAGTAGGAATTGTTACAGGTGTCAACAGTAAGAACACTAAGGAAAGTAATAAGACGAAAAATGATAAAAAAGTGGAACTTGAAACAACTTCTATAAAAGAAACACCGACTAATAAGAATACAGAAGAAAGTATGGATACTGCTTTATCAACGGAAAATGTGACAGAAGAATCTGATACAGAAGAAGCCAGTGAGAATGTGACAGAGGAAGCAGAAGAGAATAATGTTGTCGAGGATAATGATTCAGCAGGTAAGGATAATGGCAGCAATTCATCGCAGGAATATAATGAGCAGGTTACAGAAGCACCTGCCACACCATCTCCTGAGCCATCTCCGGAACAGGCGCCAGGTCCATCACCAGAACCAAGTCCGGAGCCTGATACACCTCAGGAAGATCATATTGTATATAAATCAGATGGTTCTATTGATTTGAATGAAAGTTATTGGGTAAATCGAAGAGATGCTTTTTTAACAATAAATAGTTCAAAAGAAATGAATGATTTTAAAAATTATATAATTAAAAAATATAATTTTAATAGTGGATATACAATTGATGTTAGTTATGGAGGAAGACATAATACATGGAATGTTTATGACTTTACATATCATTTAAGATATGCAGATCAAGTTATACATTTTTATTTTAATGGTTCTGAATTTGTTGAAAAATAAATTAGTTAACAATTATATAATTATGTATAGAAGAAAGGTAAAGGATAAGGTATGAGCGAGGAATATAGATTATTATTGTTTAATGGTAATGAATGGGAAAAAATAGATTCATATGAGACATCAGACAAAGGTAGGGAAGATGCAAAAAATGGAGTTGTAGGAAATGCATATAATTTATGCAATAGAATTAACGGAAACATCCATATGCGACCTTTAGATAAAAAATGTGCGGAAGATTATTCAACAGCTATCAATGATAAATTAAATGACATTAGAGATAAAATTATTGAAAATTATCCTTCATTAAAGCATGCTAATATAATTACAGAGAGTAAAAATGCTAAAAAACCAGAATGTTATAATGAGGCAACACATATTTTCGATTATTTATCATATAAAACTGATAAAAATAAATACCAGATAACAGGGGTATTATTCTACAAATTGCAGGAAAAAGATAAAGAGTATATCAATGAAAAGCTGTGTGAAATACAGTTTATCAAAATACCACTGGTAATAAAGGCTTTGGATATGTATCCTGACACTGATGAAGGTGGAAAATATAAGAAGGTAAGTTTAGGAGAAAATGTGTATTATAATTCAAAATGCGATTTTAACAGTGCATCAGATGAAATAGCAAAAGAATTTATGGAATTTGTTGATTATTGGGAAAATTTTGATTAATACATTATAATATATTATATTAAACCAGAGCCGGGCTGTTATCTTTGCAGTCCGGCTTATTTTGTATAAGCCAATTAATTGATATAATGCAAATTGCTTCGTTAATATGCCTGTATATACTTAAAATATAAAAATAAAAGGGATGAGGCGGTCGGAGTGAGCATTTACGAATATGACTAAGAAGGTCACATGGAAGTATTGAAGGAAGATCATTACCAGAGGGGGTGGAAGATGGAATACAGCAGGGAATAAATGAAGGTATAAAAGAGGGTGAGCATAAGGAAAGAGTACGTGCTATAACATCTATGCTGAAACTAGGAATTGATAAGGAGAAGTAAAATCAAATAAAGTGTTCAGTAGAAATAACTAATCACAACTTTATAAGTCACTAACAAAATCAATAGCAGCTATGAAAAATCTTGATATCGTGATATTATAGTGAAATGCCCATGGGCAGATTCAAAAAGTGAAATAAGGAGAATTTATGTATCATAAGAAATTAGAAGCTGATATCAGATGTCCATTGGAATACGGCCTGGAAGTCTTTGGAGGCAAATGGAAATCAAGAGTTATATGTGTTCTGGCGGATAAGAAGACATTAAGATATAGTGAGTTAAGGGCAGAACTGGTGAATATTACAGATGCAGTTCTTTCAACAACATTAAAAGCATTGATTGCTGATGATATTGTTTCAAGGAAATCATATGACGAGATTCCGCCAAGAGTTGAATATTCACTTACGGAAAAGGGCTTATCTGTAATGCCGATATTGCAAAGTATATGCGACTGGTCATGTGCATTTTATAAGAAAGAAACTGACAAAGAATCGAGCCAGTGCATGAAGTGCGACCATAAGTAATGGATGAAGGGAAGGTTATTGTGTGAAAAAAATAACCTTCCTTTTCAAATTAACATATATTGTGTAAAATGTTACATGGAACTGCCTAGCGGTATACTGGCAAGCAGCAATACGACATACGCAATATGCAGAAATGGAGCGGGAATTGAGCAGATTAACAATTATTACTAAGGATAAGGCTCAGGTTACAATGGAGTCTTTATATCAGGATTTAGAGAGAAGAATAGTAGCAAGTCCACCGGGATTGTGTACTATTGACCTTACGAGGTCATTTATAAAAATGTGTCTTGCACAGTCATGTGGCAAATGTGTCCCATGCCGTGTGGGACTTAGACAGCTTGCGAGACTTTTTGATGATGTGCTTGATGGTAACGCAACAGAGGAAACTCTTGATGTTATCAGGCTTACAGCAGAGGGAATCTATTATTCCGCTGACTGTGCAATCGGATATGAGGCAGCAAAGCTTGTACTAAAATGTATTGATGGCTGCGAGGATGATTTCAGGTCACATATTGAGAGAGGATTTTGTTCATGTAACAGTAACCAGCCGGTTGCATGTGTGAAGTCATGTCCGGCAGGAGTAGATATACCGGGATACATAGCACTTGTGCATGAAGGCAGATATGCAGACGCGGTTCGTCTTATAAGAAGAGACAATCCAATGCCTACAACATGCGCATACATTTGTGAGCATCCATGTGAAAACAGATGTAAGAGAACACTTATTGACGCACCAGTCAACATCAGGGGACTTAAGAAAATGGCAGTTGATAATGCCGGTGATGTTCCGGTTCCAGCATGTAATGAGCCAACAGGTGAGAAGGTTGCAATCATCGGTGGAGGTCCGGGAGGTCTCAGTGCCGCATATTATCTGGCTCTTATGGGACATAAGGTTACTATATTTGAGCAGAGAAAGCAGCTTGGCGGAATGTTAAGATATGGAATTCCTAACTACAGACTTCCAAGAAAAAAGCTGGATGCGGAGATTAACACTATATTGTCTACAGGAATAGAAGTTAAGAAAAATATAAGCGTAGGAACAGACATTACGCTTGAGGATATTAATAAAGAATATAATGCAGTATACATTTCTATCGGAGCACATGCAGACAAGAAGATTGGAATTGATGGTGAGGATGCTACAACAGGCGTAACATCAGCAGTAGAAATGCTTCGTGCAATTGGTGATGATGAAATGCCTGACTATACTGGCAAGCGAGTGGTTGTTATTGGCGGTGGAAATGTAGCAATGGATGTTGCCCGTTCTTCTGTAAGATTAGGTGCTGAGAAAGTAAGCATTGTATATAGAAGAAGAAAAGCCGACATGACGGCACTTCCGGAAGAGGTTGAAGGTGCAGAGGCAGAGGGCTGCGATGTTCTTGAACTTATGTCACCAGTTAGAATAGAGAAAGATGAAAATGACGCAGCAGTTGGTTTATGGGTTCAGCCACAGATGATAAGCAGGATAAAAGGTGGCAGACCATCACCTAAGACTGCAGCTAAGGACGAGGTTCTTATTCCTTGCGACCTTATTGTAGTTGCCATCGGACAGGGTATCGAAACAAGATATTTTGAGGAGCATGGCGTTACAGTCAAGAGAGGAACAATTGAGGCACTTGATACAAGTGAGATTAAAGAACGTAAAGGAATATTTGCAGGAGGAGACTGCGTAACAGGACCTGCAACAGTAATCAGGGCTATAGCAGCCGGAAAGGTTGCGGCAGCCAACATTGATGAATATCTTGGCTACCATCACGAGATAACTTCAGATGTAGAGATACCTTATGCCGGATATGAGGACAAGGTACCTTGCGGACGAGTTGAGGTTGCACTGCGTGATGCCGCAGACAGAAAGAAAGACTTTGAACCTATTGAATATGGATTTTCATGCGAGGAAGCATGTCAGGAATCTGGACGCTGCTTAAGATGTGATCATTTTGGATTTGGTTCATTCAGAGGAGGCAGAGAGAAACAATGGTAAATTTAACAATTAACGGTAAAGCTGTATCAGTAAAAGAAGGAACTACCATTCTTGAAGCTGCCAAAACAATAGGAGAGACAATACCTACACTCTGCTATCTCAAAGAAGTCAACGCAATTGGTGCATGTCGTGTATGTGTTGTTGAAGTAGAAGGTACTGACAGATGTGTTACAGCATGTAATAACTTCGTAGAAGAAGGCATGGTTGTCTACACTAATTCAAGAAAAGTGCGTACAACAAGAAAGACTAATGTAAAGCTCATACTTTCACAGCATGATTACAAATGTGGTACATGTATAAGAAGTGGTAACTGTGCGTTACAGTCAATTGCAAATGAACTTAATATATCAGAGATGCCATATGATTCAATCTTAGAAAAAGATAATTGGGATAAAACATTTCCACTTATCAGAGATGCCCAGAAATGTATCAAATGTATGCGTTGTGTGCAGGTGTGTGATAATATTCAGGGAATGCACATATGGGATGTTGTAAATACAGGTTCGCGTACAACTGTAAATGTGCGTGCAAACAAGAACATTGCGGAGACGGCATGTACACTTTGTGGTCAGTGTGTAAGCAACTGCCCTGTAGGTGCACTTACAGAAAGAGATGATGTCGGAATTGTGCTTGATGCAATTGAAAATGAGGATATCATTACAGTAGTACAGATTGCACCAGCAGTAAGAGCAGCATGGGGCGAAGATTTTGGTATGTCTAAGGAATATGCGACAGCACAAAGACTTGTTGCAGGACTTAGAAGAATAGGATTTGATTATATATTTGACACAACATTTGCAGCAGACATGACAATTATGGAGGAGGGAAGCGAGTTTCTTGAAAGGCTTCCAGAAATCAAGGAGTCAGGACTTCCAATGTTCACATCATGCTGTCCAGGATGGGTGAAATTCGTAAAGAGCGAGTTCCCTGAGATGGCAGGCAGACTTTCAACAGCAAAGTCACCACAGCAGATGTTTGGTGCAATAACAAAGTCGTATTATGCAGAAAAGCTTGGGGTTGACCCGGAGAAGATATTCTGTGTGTCAATCATGCCTTGTCTTGCAAAAAAGGACGAGTGTACATGGGACGGAGGCAAAGATGTTGACGCAGTTCTTACAACAAGAGAAGTTGAAAGAATGTTCAAAGCATTTTTCATAAAGCCGGAAGAACTTGATGAGGACGAGTTCGACAATCCTTTAGGTGAAGGAACAGGTGCTGGCGTTATATTCGGTGCAACAGGCGGTGTTATGGAGGCGGCACTCAGAAGTGCTTACTATCTTGTGACAGGAAATAATCCTGATGCGGATGCGTTCCAGTCAGTGAGAGGTCTTGAGGGCTGGAAGGAAGCTTCATTTGACCTTAATGGGACAACTGTAAATGTAGCTGTTGCCAGCGGACTTGGCAACACAAGACGTTTGGTGAATGCTATTAAGAAGGGCGAGGTTCACTATGATTTCGTTGAAATCATGTCCTGTCCGGGCGGCTGTATCAACGGTGGCGGACAGCCTTACAAGGAAGACGCTGTGATGGTTGAGGAGCGCCGTCATGTGCTGTACGGACTTGATAAGCGCGATAATCTTAGATTCTCACATGAGAATCCATCGGTTAAGCAGTGCTATGAGGAGTATTTTGAGAAACCGTTGTCACATAGGGCTCATGAGATATTGCATGTGTAGGGTGTAGACAGCCTGCTCTGCGGGTGGGGAGTGCGGGGCATCTGCTTTCAGTATTCCTCGCTTAGTAGAAGTATATGCCGCCAGCTGCAGCGGGTGGTGTGTTATGTGACTTTGTTCATTTGGGATAGTGTCAAATAGCACATGAAATCAGCGCATAAGTAGGGAAAAGCCTACTAATGTTGCTAAATGTGATGAATTAGTAGGTTTATTTAGAAGAAATTATGATGAAAATAGAGGAGAAAAAAGAAAATTACCTACTAAATTTATGATTTATGCGAAAATAGTAGGTTTTTTGACTGATAAGAAATGTCTAATATTATAAACATATGAGAAAAAGACCTATCAGATTGTGAAAATTGATGAAAAAGTAGGTTTAGGAGGCTTTTTATGGATATAAATGAGTTATCACCATCAGAGGTTTTCTCTTATTTTCAGAAGATTTGTGCGATTCCGCATGGTTCTGGGAATACCGGGATGATTGCGGATTATTGTCTGGAGTTTGCTAAGTTGCATGGGCTTAAGGCAAGGAAGGATACGTCTGATAATGTTGTTATATTTAAGGCTGGTTCTTCTGGATATGAGGACTGTGAGCCTGTGATTTTGCAGGGACATCTTGATATGGTGTGTGAGAAAGAGCCGGATTGCGATATTGACATGAGTGTACAGAGCATTAAGGCCTGCACCGATGGTAAGATGGTATGGGCTGACGGCACAACTCTTGGCGCTGATGATGGAATTGCTGTTGCATTTATACTGGCAGTGCTTGCTTCGGATACGATTGCGCATCCTCCTATACAGGCAGTGCTTACGAGTGATGAGGAGATTGGAATGCTTGGCGCAAGAGACTTCGACACTTCTGAACTTACAGCAAAGAGGCTTATCAATATTGATTCTGAAAATGAGGGAATATTGTATGTAAGCTGTGCTGGTGGTGTAAGAGCTGAGTGTGACATTCCGGTTGTGTATGAGGATGCTGCGGACTGGGTGGCAGATGGTGCAATTGATGTGCAGAATGGTTCGGTATGCTTCGAAGTTAAGATAAGCGGGCTTGCCGGAGGTCATTCCGGCGTTGAGATTCACAAACAGCACACTAATGCTATAAGATTGCTTGCTTCATTACTTTCACATGCCAGCGGGGCAGCAGATTTCCGTCTTGTGTCGCTTTCAGGTGGCGGCAAGGAAAATGCAATTCCAAAAGAAGCAAAGGCAGTTGTAAGTGTCAGAAGCTGCGATGCCACAACATTTGAACAAAGCATCAAAGAGAGTGAGGCTGTGTGGATGCAGGAAATCAGCGCGACAGAGCCATATGCTAAGATTGAGCTTGAAAAGACAGACATTGCAGCAGACAAGGTTCTTGATTCCAAGAGCACTGCAAATGTAATATATGCCCTCTGGTTAAGTCCTGATGGTGTGTACAGAATGAGTCAGGAAATCAACGGCATGGTGCAGACTTCACTTAATCTGGGCACAGCGTATCTTGAAGATGACAAGCTTGTGTACAAATATCTTATAAGAAGCAATACAGCGGCTGGAAAGAAATTATTGCTTGAGAGAGTCACTACATTTGTAAAATATTTGTCAGGAAAAGTAGTCACAATGTCGGACTATCCTGCGTGGGAATACAAGAGTGATTCGCAGTTAAGAAAGATATGTGTTGATAGCTTTACAAATGTGTATGGCCACGAACCGGAAGTGACCTCAATCCACGCCGGACTCGAATGTGGCATACTTGCCGGGAAAATGCCGGGAGTAGATATGATATCATTTGGACCGACACTTGAAAGTGTGCATACGCCTGATGAGTGTATGGACGCGGGTTCAGTGGAGCGGACTTGGGAATATCTGCTGGAGATACTTAAAAGTTTATAACTAAATTTGCGGGAGTAAGTGTGTGACGACAGATTGCACCACATTTACTTCCGCAATTTTAGTTATATACTACAGAAAAATGGGTAGAATATGCTATATATTAACCATAAGGAGAGTTAATACATGATAAAAGATGGATTTTTATACCTTGCGGCACTTATATTTGCAGCCGCAGTATTAGTAAATCTACCTAAGATTTTTAAAGGGAAAAAGGCACAGGTGTTCTTTAATTTTGCACCGCCGATTGTACTTATATACCTGGGGCTTATGCTGCTTTGCACAATGAAAGTGTGGGACCTTAGTGCAACAAGCGCTGTGTACAAATCAGTCAAGAACCCGATATTATATGCGATGCTTTTCATAATGCTGCTTCGCTGTGATTTGAAGAAAATCATCAAGCTTGGACCTAAAATGCTTATCGGTTTCTTCGCAGCAACTTTGTCAATCGGACTTGGATTCTTTGTTTCATATGCAATATTCCACCAGCTCTTAGGCGCAGGTTCATGGAAAGCACTCGGCGCACTGTGCGGAAGCTGGATGGGCGGCGGCGGCAATATGCTCGCAATCCAGGCAGCACTTGATGTTGACGAAGCAACAATGGCTTACGCCCTTGTTATGGATTCAATCTGCGCGACACTTTATGTAATGTTCCTTCTGTGGGCAATCGGAAATCACGAGAAGTTCAACAAATGGACAAAGGCAGACACAAGCATAATCGACGGCGTTGGAGCAGCACTCGAAGAGGAAGCAAAAGCTAACACAAAGCCGCTTGTATGGCAGAACATCATTCTTCTGCTCGGTTCAGGACTCTTAGTATCGGCAGTTTCAATGGAACTTGGCAGCGTGATTAATGCACTTTTATCATTCTTTGACAGCACAACATGGACAGTCCTTATCGTATCAGTGCTTGGTATCGTATTCGCCCTGACACCATTTGGCAAGATTAAGGGAACTGAGGAAATTTCAAATGTAATGCTTTATATAGTCATTGCCTTAATAGCCTCAAGAGCAGACCTCGGAGCAGTCGGCAATGCCCCAATATGGCTTCTCGCAGGATTCGTAATCCTCCTTATCCATGTGGCAATAATGATTGCACTTGCGAAGATATTGAAACTCGACATCTTCACATGCAGTGTTGCTTCCCTCGCCAACATCGGTGGAACAGCAACAGCACCGGTCCTCGCCGGCGCATACTCAAATGCCCTTGTACCGGTCGGTATCATGATGGCGCTGCTCGGCTATGTCATCGGAACCGGCGGCGGCCTGGTTGTGGCCAATCTGATGAGTATATTTGGGTAGATTTTAATGGAATAATTGATGGAATGGATAGCACTTCGGCAGTAGATGGGTACTGCCGGGGTGCTGTTTTTTATGAGATAGAATTGGTGAAAATAAAAAAGAAACGAGCATCCTTTTCCAGTCGTGAGACTTTACTCAGTCATATTAAATTCTTAAAGAATAATCAAGAAAAAATATAATTTTACAAATTATTGCAAATAACATTCATTGTCGACATAATTTGACAAATTTTGTATGTAAGGGGTTGTACTATATGTAAGATTGGAGGATAAAGTAAATATTTTATTTAAAAGTATTATATTACTATGCAGAGGAGAACAAAAATTGTACATAAAAACGACAAATGATAAACCATATAAGTTATAAGCTAAAAGCATTGGTAACATTGAAGTGCACTATAAAAGTTAATGTTTAAGAAGGAGAATGAAATGGATAAGATGTTTTTGATTGGATTTGCTAGTGTTTATTTAATTATTGGATGTTTATTTTTATTGATGAAATTTGCAAATGGATTATTTATTAAGTTTGAAAAAGTATAAAAAAAGATGGAAATGGTTGCATGTGTATTTGTCTTTACAGTGTTTTCATATATGTCAGTATTGATTTATTCAATTGTAGCATTATTGACACAAAATATAATGTTAAATGCAGTTATATGTGCAGGATTTTTAGTGTTTTGTTGGTTTTTAGTTGAAAAGTTATATGAATCAATGGCGGGGGAAGTTAAAAATAAAGAGAAAAAGATATTAACAAAAGAAGATAAAAATGTATGTAATTTTTGTTCGTTATTAGCTGTTATCATTTCATGTATTATATTAAACTATTAAGATAAAAGTTTAGAGTATGTAACTTTAATTAGTATTGTGATTAGTATATGGATTGGAACATATATTCCAATGTCAGAGATTTATAATAGAAAAACAATAAAAGAAATAATAGGTTGCATTGGGAATGAATTTAAATGCAAGAAATTGGTATGGGGTTATGCTGTAGCTAGTTCTATTATAATTTTGATTCTTGTTTCCAAAAATGAATTTATTTTGAAATTACATGGAATAATTGATAAGATTGGAAATGGTATTGCTTGTGGAACAATAATAATGATTATTGCATTCTTTATTGTTAATTATTTTATAAAAAGAATTAGAAAATATAAAAAATTAAAAATAAGTAGAAAACAGGAGAATTATAATGGCGGATTGTTTGATATTTAGAAATTTAAATGATGATGTACAAGATAATTTAAACAAATTTTGGACAAGTTTTACAACATGGATTAACAAAAGTGCAATAGTTAATGAATATTTTAAAGGAGAATTTGTAAGCAGTGATTGTAATATATACAATGAGATAATTTATTATTTAGACATTAATTATGAAGAAGAATATAAAATGTTTTATGGAGAATCATATCCATATTTCAAAATTTCAAATCAAGGGGTAGATATTGATATAATAAAAAATTATTTAGAAATAATGTATGATAGATGGATACAATCAGATAAACATTATCAATTTACAATAGAGGTTAATAAATTATTCGATAAATTTCATTTACCATATAAACTGGGATCGGGGAAAGTGGTTGGAAAAGGATATAAGACAACAGAAAGTGTGGATAAAATTTTAAATCAACGAATGTTTGAACGAAAGATTGCCTATTCAGAAGAGATGATAATGAGTAATGAATTGTTAGATAAAAAATGTGCATTAGATTATGTTGTGGATGCATTGCAGTATTATATATCTATACAAGATGCTGATAATATTGAAAGAAAGTACAGAGAAGCAGCATTGTCTGTCAATAATGATTTAAATACAAAAGTGTACTCGGTTATAAAAAGTGATATATCAGAAATTATGAAACTTGCAAATGAGTATTTTGATATAAGGCATAATGAATATTTGAATAAAGCTAAGGAAAAGAGAGAGGCATTAGATGATTTACAATTTATCGAATATCTATATAATCGTGCATATGCATTATTATATATTCTTAGAATTAAATCTAGAAATGCTAAATTGTTAATCAAAGAAGATGAAAAATAGAAATTTAATTATGGATTATTTGAGATAAAAGGAGTAAAGAATATGTCATTTACAAAAGAGACAAAGGACGAAATTATACAGTATTGTAATAACCATTTACCAGAAGAGAACTGGTATAAAAAACAATTTGATTTTATTCTTGACGAAATATTAAGAGACAGATTAATAAAAGAATTCAAGGCAATCAGATTTGCATACAAGTTATATGAAGGTATTGAGGCAACAGAGGAAAATTTGCTATTTGAGGTTAGAAATCAAATTTTGGCATATGCATCTATATATGAGGCTGTAATAGAAAATGTGTTAGAAGAATATTATTCAGATACAGAAGAATATGAACTATTAAATAATCATGTTATACCAGTTAAAATAGATATTCCAAAAGATAAAATGAGTAAATTAACGCAGGTATTAGAACACGATGAGAAGAATATTGTTCCATTTTATTATGCAAAGAAAAGGAAAGAGAAAACTCAGGTAAGATTTGATGATAAATGTAGAACCGCTGAAAAAATAGGATTGGTACATTCATTTGTAAATGATAAGGGAATTATTGTAAGTTTGCCAGAAGAATTGATAGAAATATATAGTTATCGTAATGGAATACATTTGATTGCTGAGCAACGAAAAGGAATTTCATACGAAATAAATTTGAGTAAGAAAGCATATAGAAGAATGAAACCATTTATAGAACAAATAAAAGAAAAACTACGAGAAGATGGTAAGTATACAGATAAATAATTTAATTTGTAACTAAAATTAAGATGAATGTCAATAGCATTCTGGCAGTGAGTTGAATTCGTTGCTAGAATGCTATTTTTGCATGTCTTGATTAAGAGACGAAAGATGTAAAAATAAAGTTGACGATGGAATACTATGATTTTATAATTGACTATATAAATTGTCGGAATAAGAAAAATTTATTAGAAGGAGAGAAAAGAAGATGACGAATTTTGGGTTACCGGAGTATGATAAGCAGAGAGAATGGATACGTAATGCAAGAATGCAGAATATGGGATGGAATGAAATTATCTATGCGGGTAGAAAGGATAAAGATGGACTTGATGAATTTTTAACGCAGCAGGAAATGCTTAATTTTTGGAAAATAATGAGCTGTGAAGAATGGCAAAAGCTTGTTGTTTTGCAGAAAGAAGCAGAGGAACAGACACAAACACTAGATTATTTAAGTGGTCAGGCAATGATTATGGATGATGGAGAAGATAATGATGTTACTATACCAATTGATCCGCAATCAGCATGGCAATTGTATAGGAAAAGATTATTGTCGGGCGGATTTAAAAAAGAAGTTGTTGACGAAATGGAAAGAACAACTTTAAAACTGCTTAAAAGATTGAGTGGTGATACAACACAAATTAAACCAGTAAAAGGATTGGTTATAGGTAATGTTCAATCAGGTAAAACTGCTAATATGGCAGCATTAATGGCTATGGCTGCGGATTGGGGCTGGAATATGTTTATTGTGTTGTCAGGTACTATCGAAAATCTTAGACAGCAGACACAGAATAGGTTATTAGGTGATTTGAATTGCCAGGGAAATCTTACATGGAATGGATTAGAACATTTGTCCAAAAAACCAATGCTTGGTCAAAGAACTCAGGATTTACATTTTGATAAGACTTCTAAGCAAAGATATTTTACAGTTTGTTTAAAAAATCCGGGAAGATTAAGAGGGCTTATTCAATGGTTACAGTCTGATGCAAATAAGCAAAAACAAATGAAGATACTTGTTATTGATGATGAGGCAGATCAGGCAGGTATTAATACGGCAAATATTAATAATTCTACTATTAGAACAATAAATAGATTAATTAGAGATTTAGTTAATGGGAAAAATGAAAAATCACAAGAAATAAGTAATAAATATATGGCAATGAATTATATTGGATATACAGCAACGCCATATGCTAATATTTTAAATGAAGCAGGTGAAGACAGTCTGTATCCAAGAAACTTTATTTCAACTCTGAGTGTTTCAAAAGAATACTTTGGACCTCAGCAAATTTTTGGATATGAAGGTGGAGAACATGATTTTGATGGGCTAGATATTGTGAGAATAATAAAAGACGAAGATCTTGAGGAAATAAAGAAAATTCATGAAGAGGGAGCATTATATATACCGTTGGCATTACAAAATGCTATATGTTGGTTTATGTGTGGCGTCTCTTGTATGAGAATTTGGGGATATAAGAAACCGATAAGTATGCTCATTCATACAAGTCAGAAAACAGATCATCATAGCAATATTGCTACTGCTGTAAGGAATTGGATTGTAAACAAGGATCCGGATGAATTAATAAATAAATGTGAAAAATTATGGAATGAGGAAACAAAACAGTTTTCATTTGAAAAATTTAGAGAACAATATCCCAATTATGACAGAAAAGATGAGGAAATAAATAAATATCCTTCATTTGAAGATATTAGAAAAGAACTGGTTATCTTATTGAGTAAAGAATTAACTAATATCCCATTGGATGAAGATGATGAGTTTACATATCATCAGGGAATACATATGTGCATTGATAATTGTAAAAATAATGGAATTAATGATGAGGGAATGCATGTAAGACTTGCATATCCTGCTTCTGATAATATGCCTGTACCTGCACCGGCATTTATTGTTATAGGTGGGGCAACATTATCAAGGGGACTTACTATAGAAGGTTTAATCAGTACCTTTTTTCTTCGTTCTGTCAGCCAGGCGGATACTCTTATGCAGATGGGAAGATGGTTTGGATACAGAAAAGGATATGAATTGTTGCCAAGAGTGTGGATAACATCTAAAACAAATAATCAATTTAAATTTTTAGCTGCATTGGATCAGGAGTTAAGAGATGAAATTCACGAAATGGATACACTTGGAAAAAGTCCGTCAAATTATGGACCGAGAGTAAAGAATACACCTAAAGTAAGTTTTATCCGTATTACAGCAAAGAACAGGATGCAGAGTGCACAGCCCACAGATATGGATTACAGTGGTTCTTTTAATCAGACATATCTTTTTGATAATGATATAGACATACTTAAGAATAATATGATTAGTACGGAGAACTTTATTAGGTCATTAGGTAAACCGGAAAAACAGAAGATTTGTAATAAGCATGCTGAAAATGATATAATATGGAGAAATGTTAATTTTGATTTGATAAAGAAATATTTATTGGAATATAAATTTAACCAAAGATTGGGAGTATTTAATGATATTAATTCTGTTATAACATGGATTGAAAAAATAACTAAACAGAATAAATTAAAAAAATGGAATGTTGTATTAGCAGGAAAAGCAAATAATACTGATTTAATATGGAATTCACCGGTGGGACCAGTTAATAAGATAAGGCGTACAAGAAAAATACAAAAAAACGAAACAGATACTGTAATAAATATAGGTGTTTTGAGTGATCCAAGGGATATTATTGCGGATGTTGATTTGGATGGACAGCCTCAGGAAATAGTAAAAAAAGTTAATGATTTTAAGTCAGTATATGCAAAAGAGATAAGAAGTCTGGCGGGACTTGATGCGACACCACAGCTGCTTATATATATAGTAGATAAAGATTCAAAAGTCTCAAGACCATCAGAAACGAGGGCTGATTTGAATGCTGTTGAGGATATTGTTGGTATTTGCCTTAATATTCCAGGAGGAAGAAGAGGAACAGATTATACAGCTACAGTATCTATACATATGAAAAATGACTTGTTTAATGATGAGGGAGATTTGGAGGGAACAAATGAAGATTGAGATTGCAGAACCAGGGAGAATGACACAATCTGGAAGTTCATTATTAAAATTAATTCAAAATAACAATATGCCTATTTTGGACTTGTTAGTTCGCGAATCCATACAAAATAGTCTGGATGCAAAAAATGAAAAAGATCCTTATGTAACTGTTGAATTTTATACAGGTCAGTTTGATAAAAAAATATTAAATTCTGAACTTGAAGGTATAACAGATGCACTTAATGAGAGATTTTGGAAACAGAATTATAATTATATAGCAGTAAGAGATTCCAATACGGTAGGATTAACAGGGAAACTTCATTATGACGAAGTTATAGATAATCAATATGGCAATTTATTGAAGTTGATATACGAAATTAGTAAGCCCCAGGAAATGGAAGGAGCAGGTGGTTCATGGGGATTGGGTAAAACTGTATATTTTCGTGTTGGAATTGGTTTGGTTATTTATTACAGTAGAATAATTAATGAGTGTGGAGAATTTGAATCGCGACTTGCAGCATCATTCGTAGAAAATGAGATGATGGATGACTCTATTATTCCAGCACTATCAGGAAAGTCTAAGCGTGGTATAGCATGGTGGGGACAGGAAATTGGTGAGAATAAAACAAAACCAATAACTGACACAAAATATATAGAAAAAATCCTAAGTATATTTAATATTAATCCATATATTTATGAAGAAACAGGTACGACTATAATTATTCCATATATAGATAAACAAATGCTGTTAGAAAATAATCAGATTGAATATAAAGATAGTGAAGAAAAAAATATTATACCATTTTGGAGAAATAGTATTGAAGAATACTTGAAAATAGCAATACAAAGGTGGTATGCTCCAAGATTAAATAATAGCAGATATCCTTATGGAAAGTATTTAAGAGCAAAAATTAATGATATATGGATAGGTTTAGATAATATGGAGCCAGTATTTAAGATAGTGCAGGCTCTTTATAATAAAGCAATATCACGAAGTTTTGATGAAGAATTTTTGAAACAAGATGGCATTGAGTGTAGGACAGACGAAATTATTTTGCGTAAAGTATTAGATTCAACTAAGGCGGGGGTGATTGCATATGCAAAAATACCGCGAAAAGTAATGAAAACGGGATATCCGGACAATAAACCGGAGCCATACATGTATTTTAACTGTGAAATAAGGGATAAAGAGAAAAATAAACCAGTATTATTTTTCACAAGAAAGCCAGGTATGATTGTGTCATATGAAGATGTCGGAAATTGGGTAGATGGAATAAATTCATCAGGAAAAGATGAATTTATAATGGCTATTTTTGTTCTTAATTCAGAAAACAAACTTACTAATACAAAACAAAAATATAGTCTTGAAGAATATGTAAGAAAAAGTGAGATGGCTGATCATACTTCCTGGGGCGATTTTAGTATGGGGAATAGTAATCCAAGAATTATATCTAAAGTGCAACTACAAGTAAAAAGTAAAATATCAAGGGAATTTTCTACAGAGGATGAAGATTCATCAAGTAAATTAAGTTCTGGACTGGGAAAAATGTTTGGAGATTTGTTATTACCACCTGAAAATTTTGGGAAAAAGCCAAGTACAGGAACGAATGGGGAAAAAACAGGAAGTACGAATCATACCGAAGTACATAAAAAAGTAGTTTTTGGCTATGATGCATCTGAGACTAAATATACTTCGGGTGGAATGACTGTAAAGTTAACAATTAAATCTAAAGGAAAAATTTCAGATACAGGGGTTGAGTTAGCTATAGATTCGGAAACAGGAGCCATAAAGCCGGAGGATTGGGAACAAAGGATGGGATTGGATATGCCTTTTTTATCAGTTCGGCAAGAGTAATAGTGAAAAGACTGGATTCTGTAAGTATTATGAATATACTAGAAATTGATAGTACAAAGACAACAGAAAGCAATGATAATATCTCATGTAAATTATTAAAGACATTGAAAAATACAGGATATGGTATACATATTGAAATGTGTGAGAAACATTTGATAGAATTAGAGCTATATGTTAATTTACAGTTAAATAGAAAAGATATTAAACCGTTGTTTAGCGTTGAAAAAGAATAAAGGAGATAGATGATGGCTGCAAATATTTCATTATTTCCAACAATAACAGAAGGATTATTAAACAAAATAAGATTTCAGACATCTCCTTATGAATTGTATTATGTCCGAGAAGATCAGGAATATAGTTTAAGGGCTGAGGAAACAGATAATAGTAATACAATTTATAAAGTGGTTGATGATGATGGCATATGGTCACCAGATGACTATCAGTTATGTATTCGTAGAAAGTATTCAATACGTACATATCAATGTCTTTTTGGTCAAAATGGAATAGCATGTAATAATGCTAAATTAGGTCTGGCGGTATTGTGGACATCGCCTGATTCAAAACAGAGAGGGGTTATTCCAGTTGGAGAGATATGCAATTCATCAAGAGAAATGGAGTTTGAATTGAATTATGAATTTTCTGAGGCACAGTTAAGAGGAGATGTAGAATTTTCAACAATTATATATATAAAAGAGGCGGGAACACCTTTGTGGGGAGAGGAGCATTTAGCAAATCAGTATGGATGTATTGTTGGAGAGTTAGAAAATAAATATATTATCAGACTTGATGGTGAGGGGTCAGTTTTTCCAGTGTATGAGGTTAATGAACCAGGACAGCCATTATGGTATGTGAAATGTGACTGGGATGATCCGACATATGATTTGTTTTCAGACAGCGTTTCGATAAATATAAATACAGCACACAAGAATTACAAATTTCTAGATAAAAAGAAAAGAACTTTTGATGAGCAGTTACTTAAGGAAATTATGGCAAGTGCATTAGGTCTTATCATAACTAAGTTGAAAGAACAGGAAAATTATTGGGAGGCGACGACTATGGGAACTGATTTACAGAGAGGTAGTGTATCAGAGGCAGTTAATTATTTTATCAATACATTAGAATGGGATGTATCAGAACCTGAGGTTATGTCTTTATCAATTAGAAAATTTTTTGATCAAAGGATATAGGTAGATAAGAAATGATAATAAAAACATTAAACAGATCTGAGGCTCAGAATGCAATGAAAGAATGGGTATTAACATATCCATCATTGCCAGAAGTTGGAGAAGATTACTTGAAAATTCGTAAGGTTATACAGGATTTTAACAGTCAGGTAAGAAGAGAGTGTAACGAGAATATGTCAAGAAAAGATTATTATATTGATGTACATATAGGAATTCTTTTGTATGATTATTTATGGCATGTTCCAGGATTTAATTTAAGAGCTGCTGCAAATGATGATTTTTGGAGATATATGTCAATTAAAGTTATTCCTGATGTTGTTGCTGAACGCTGGGGATATGATAATGAGAGTCATTATTGGAGTAAGCCTGCAAGAATATGGCTGAGATCCATATGGTGGTATGTACATTTATCATGGCAAGGAGATATGAAGACAACAGCGAATGTCTTGGAATCACCATATTTTACTACGGACAGTATTTTGAATTTAGAGGAGAGAACAGGACGAAAAGGAACATTTATTAATGTATATAGGTTTATTATGTATTATTATAGTCATATTCCCCAACAAATATTAGAGCAATATAATAAGAATACAAAAACGCAACAAGACGACTTGTTTAGAATTATAATGAAACTAAACACTGCAAAAGTGATGGTTGTTGATCCAGCATTGTATCTTGGAGGCGAGAAAGAATATGTTCGTTCTTTATTTCTTGATGCGGGGGTACGAGTGTAATGTTACCTAAGATTATAGATTTATTTTCTGGTTGTGGCGGATTGGCATTAGGATTTGAGAAGGCAGGTTTTGATATAGTGGCAGGAATTGAACTGATGCCAGAAGCGTGTAAAACAATTTCATATAATTTATCATGGAGATATGGGAAAAAAGAGAGTCATATTTGTGGAGATATAAAACAAATAGAACCAAATGTTTTTAAGGATTGTTTTGGAAAAGAAGGGTGCATTGTAATTGGTGGTCCGCCATGTCAGGCATATTCTATGGCGGGACGTGGAAAATTAAGGTCATTGGGAGAAGACAGGATTAATACTAATGATCAAAGAGGCTACTTATATCAGGATTTTTTAAGGTTTGCGTTAGGATTAAATGCACGTGCAGTGATTATGGAAAATGTTCCTGAAGCTACAAATTTTGGAGGGAAAAACATTCCGGAAGTTGTATGCAAGACATTGGATGAAAAAGGTTATAACGCATATTGGACAATATTAAATTCAGCAGACTATGGAGTTCCACAAGTAAGAGAAAGGGTTTTTGTTATAGCAATAAAAAAGGATGAGGCAAAGGCTATTGATTTACCAGAACCTACACATCACAATATTGAAAATGCTATGACGTTACAGCAAAGACGATTTGATGGATACAAAAAATGTCAATTTTTCAAAGAACCTAACAAAGCAAATAATAGTTTAAAACCATGGGTTACAGTTGGCGAAGCATTGTCGGATCTTCCCTCATTATTTCCATCAGCGAATTCTAAATATAATTTAGTCAATATGAATGTAGAATTTCCATATTATTCTGAACCACAAAATGAATATCAGAGACTGATGAGAAATTGGTACGGGAAAGAAAATACGGGAGTATCAGCCAATGCATTTAGGAGAAATGTAAGGGATTTTCCAATATTTGCAAGAATGAAACAGGGAGATAATTATATTGGAGCATCTAAAGTTGCTGATGAATTATTTTATGAAGAAGTAAAGTTATTTGGATATGAAAAAGGCAGTGAAGAGTATGAAAAATTGTATAAAAAAATGGTGCCACAATATGATAGAGAAAAATTTGAAAATAAGTGGAAAAAACTGGATGAAAACAAACCTTCACATACTTTAGTTGCTCATTTAGGGAAGGATACTTATAGTCATATACATCCGTGGGAGCCGAGAGGCATTTCTGTTCGTGAAGCAGCAAGATTACAGTCTTTTCCAGATGATTTTTATTTTCAATGTTCAATGGGAGATGCGTATAAGCAAATAGGAAATGCTGTACCACCATTACTATCTAATGGGGTTGCGAATACTGTATATAATACTTTCATGGAGGAATAAATATGGAACTTCTTGAGGAAATAAGAGAATGCTTTGCATCAACACAGGATGGAGCAAGAAAAATAAAAACACTCCCTGCTGAATACCCGGCAATTGTTATAAGGAATAATGAAGGCTATGGCGTTGCAATTGAGTTTAATGATAGCAGAGATGTATCAGAAAAATTTGCAAATAGCAGGTTATTCACCGCAATTTTGATTATTGGAGGTGAGGAGAAAAAATATCTTATACTCAGTTGCATGCTGGATAGTTTGCGGTATGAGTTTGCAACAGTTTGTGCGCAATTTATTGAACCAGGAATAGACGGAATTGATAGAAAAAATCTTATTGCCCAGCCATTGGAATGGTGGAAAAGGTGGAGAGAACTTTTGGGTAATGCTATCTCAAATAAAGAGGCATATAGTGTGATTGCAGAAATGCTAGTTTTAGACAGATTATTTATTAATGATAAATCGGTAGAATGGACAGCAATTAATGCAGGAAGTCATGATATAGAAGGTGATAATAATTCATATGAAGTGAAATCTACGATAAAAAGATATGGGTCAACTATTACTATTTCAGGACAACATCAGCTTCAGAGTAAAAAGAAATTGCAAATATATTTTTGTAGATTTGAAAAATCTAAAGAAGGAATATCTGTTAATGATTTAGTTAAAGAATTACTTAGTCATGGATATGACAGGGATAAATTGGAAAAAGAATTATATCAATTAGGGTATGAAAAAGGTTCAAGCATACGGGAAGTTAAATATAAAGTGTTAGAAAAAAGAATATATGAGGTTAATGATGAATTCCCGAAAATAACAAATACCTCATTTAAGGAAAACCATATTCCAGATTCAATAATACAAATTACATATACTATAGATTTGGATGGATTGAACTATACTGTATGGTAATCCAAGGAGAAAAAATGTTTAGAGTAATTGAAACCTTTAGTGGCATTGGCAGCCAGGCTAAGGCTTTGACAAGAATTGGAAAACCTTATGAAATTAAGAATACGGCTGATTGGGATATAAATGCAATATTAGCCTATTGTATGATACATAAAGGTAAAATTGATATAGATAAGTATAAAAATGTTTCAGAAGAAGACATAGATATATTTCTGGGGAAATGTTCCTTAAGTTTAGATGGGAAAAAATCTATGAGTAAATTGTCATTTAAACGTCTCTCACCGGAACTGAAAAGAGGTCTGTATACGGCAATAAAAGAAACTAAAAATCTGGTCAGTATAACAGATGTAAAAGGTGAAGATATCCCGGAGAATATAGATTTGTTTACATATTCATTTCCGTGTCAGGACTTGTCTTTATGTGGATGCTGGCATGGAAATAAAAGTGGAATTGCAAGAGATGCACATAACCGTTCAGGTATGCTATGGGAAGTTGAACGTATATTGATAGAAATGCATAAAATAGGAAGAAAACTCCCGCGATTTTTATTAATGGAGAATGTAACAAATATTTTGTCAAAGACGCATGAAGAAGATTTTGGAGATTGGAAAACAACATTAGAGAACTTGGGCTATTATAATCATATTTATAGGCTTAATTCTAAGAATTTTGGCATTCCCCAAAAGCGAGAACGGGCATATATGATTAGTATATTGTGTAATGGTGATGAGAATAAAAAGAAACTTATTAAAGATTACTTTGAAAAGCATAATCTTGAAGAAAAAGAAGAGGCATCGCGTTTGCGACAGAGAGAACTTAAGTTAGAAGATATATTGTGTCTGGATTATAAAAATGTGCCACAATATAAAGCGGAAGCAGATGCTAGTAAACCTAATGATACAGTTTCCAGAAGAAAAATATATGAAGACAATGATATGCTGTATGATGGGAAGAAAGTTAATAATATCATTGTTAATACTGTAACTACAAAACAAGACAGAAATCCGAATTCGGGTTTAATTACATATAAAAATTATGCCAGAGGAAAAACAAAATGGAGGTATTTAACACCAAGAGAATGTTTTAAATTAATGGGCTTTGATGAGGCTGATTTTAACAGAGTAATCAGTTATAATCCACAGATTGCAAAAAATAGAAAATTATATTCAACAGAAAAATTAATTAAACTTGCAGGTAATAGTATAGTTGTTGATGTTCTTGAGGCAATATTCAGACAGATAATGGATATTAATACTGAAATATTGGGTGAAAGAGAATAGTTGGATTAAGAAGGAGAATATTCATGGCAGATGTTTTAACAAAAGAACAAAGACATAAAAATATGAAAAATATTCGTTCTAAAGATACTGCTATAGAAATCAGACTTAGAAAAGCCTTATGGCAGAAGGGGTATAGATATAGAAAAAATTATAAAGAACTCCCTGGATGTCCAGATATAGTATTAACTAAATATAAAATAGCAATTTTTTGTGATAGGGAATTTTTTCACGGTAAGGATTGGGAGGTGTTAAAGCCACGTTTGGAACAAAGTAATAACAGTCAGTTTTGGATTAATAAGATATCTCGTAATATAGAGCGTGATGATGAGGTAAATAAAAAACTTTTATTTTTAGGTTGGACTGTTATTCGTTTTTGGGGCAAGGATATTAAAAAAAATACAGATGAATGTGTTAAGGTTATAGAGGAGACAATTTTTACTCAAGTTATAGAAGATGATTGAATTACCAAGGGTATGGATATTATATTATGTCAAAGTGTTTTGCTAAGAATATTTAGATTATTTAATCTGTTTACAAACAAAGGAGAAAGTATAGATATGATATCAGCTGTTTTATTTAGAAATTATAAAAATTATAACAATATGCATTTTGTTCAGATATGCAACAATTTTAATGAAAAATATAGTGTGTTTGTTGGAAATAATGGAGTTGGGAAAAGTGCTATTTTAGAATCAATCGATGTAATATTAAATAATAGAGATTGGAATTATACAAAAGGAGCTAAAAAAACAGAATCTTTTATTTGTCCAATATATCTTATAGAAAAAAATAAATTAGATGATAACAACGGTATTTTAGAGATTATTGGAAATTATTATTGGAATGTAAATGAGAGAGCTAATTCAAATATAAAAAATAATGTTGAACTTCAGAAATTAATAAGGTATAGAGATTTACTTAAAGTGAATTATGAGAAAACACATTATCTTATTATGATAGGTGGCGATTTTAATAATCCTAATGCAGCATTTTGTGCAACATTTAATGATGATATTTTAAATAAAATTATGAAACATGAAAATATAACAAAAGAAAAAGCTCAACAAGAGCTTGATTTGGTTCGAAAGCGAATAGAAAGTTTGTACAGATATTTATATATACCAGTAGAGGAATCTCCGAGTGAACTTTTAAAACTTCAAAATAATACTATGCAATATTTATTAAATAGAAACATATTAGAAGAAATTGAAAGTTTATTAAAGCAGAATGGCAGAGGTAAGGCTGCTATTGTTGATAGAATTAATCAAAGCTTAGATGAGTTTATAGAAGAAGTTAATAAAGTAATTACACAGGTAGATGATAAATACACTTTTAGAAGTGAAGCAGGTGCTAGGAAAAAAATAACAGCGAAAGATATAAGAGAAAAAATACTTGAGGCATATTTTCCATTAAAAACACTCAAAGTTAATGGACATGCTGTTGAAAATCTTAGTTCAGGAGAACAAAGAAAAGCAATTATAGACATAGCATATTCTATAATAGTTGCAAATGCCGATAAAGAAACAGAAAGAGAAATTGTTTTGGCAATAGATGAACCGGAGTCATCTATGCATATATCAAATTGTTATTCTCAATTTGGAAGATTGGATGAAATAGCTGTTACATATAGAAAACAGGTTCTTATTACAACACATTGGTATGGATTTTTGCCAATAATTTATAAAGGAAATATGCATCATATAACAAATGATGACGGGGTTACAGATATATGTTCTTTTTCTTTGAACAATATTATGGAAGAAAGACGTAGTTTTCCAGATGTTATAGAGCTTAAAAGTTTTTTTGATTTAGCTTCAAGTATTATTACATACATTAGAACTAAACCAAATGATACATGGATTATATGCGAAGGAAAAGATGATAAACAATATTTGGAATGTGTATTATATGGTGAAAAGAATATAAATATATTACCAGTCGGAGGATGTGGAAATGTATCCAAGCTATTTGAAATGATATATAGTGTAATGTCTGAAAAAACTGAACAGAAGGTGTGTAAAGTTCTGTTTTTGATAGATACAGATATTAAGGCTAAGTCATATATGCAGCCAAAAGGCTGGGGAAATCCCAATAACAATATTAAATTTAGAAGATTACAAGTAGATAATGATGTAATAAAATTATACGATCCCACTAAGCAAAATACATATGTACAAACAGAAATTGAAGATTGTTTGGATGGAAATATATATTTTGAAGCATTAGTTTTAGCAATAAAAGAGAAGGGCGATAGTGATTTGAAGAATAAAATTAATGGTTTTACAGTTAAAAAGGATGTTCAATATTCTATGTTACCTGGTGATGATACAATTTTGGTGGCAACAGAGGGGTTCTCAATCGAAGGGAAAAAGAAAATAATAGCATTTGCGGAGTCAGATATTGGCAAAGAAGTAATAGTTAACAATTATAAAAAAATATTTGATAAATTAAATGATAAACCGAAACATATGTTAAAAGATGAAATATTAAGATTATGGGACTAAAAATAATAAACTAAGATAGTTGTTTTAATTAAATAATAAGAATAAATAGTTAGATATTTTAAAATTACAGAGTTATGTATAGTATGGATATAAAAATAAGCATGTAAGTGATTAAACAGCATGCTTAATACTGTTATAGGAATGAGGAACATATGGATATAAGACCTTTTATAGATAATTATGTTTTATGTGTAGAATTAGTGAAAGATAACATAGTGACAATTAAAAGAAAGACTGTTATGTCGAGATTGTCATTATCAGAACAATGTTCTATAAATAATATTTTAGGTCAGATATATTTAAGAAATATTGCAGAAGATGGATTGGTATATATGACGGACGAAATTAACCCGCTTAAAGTGACCAATTATTTATGTGGTCTTGATAAATATGATATTGACAGAGAAGATATATATTCATATGTATGTAGATATGCGCAGAAAAGAATTAACAGATTTTATGAAAGTTTGAAAGAAGGTAATGAGAGTTCATTAATAATTTCTTTATCACAATCGAAGATATTAAATAAAAGAGAAACAGAAAAAGCAATTGCACTATATAGAAAAAAGATAGAGATTAGAAAAAAATCTAAGTGTAGATTGTTACGGGGAATTTAAAATGAGTTTGGATTTTAAATGTAACAAAATTTGATCTCAATAGTATTAGTTAGTATATTAAGCAAAGTGTTTTGAATTATTTAATGTTAACAGATTGGGAGATCAAAAAGAAGGTGGCGTCTATGCCCAAATCAACCCTCCGGGTAGGAACAACAGAGGGGGTTCGCATGATTGTGCTTTCTCTTATGAGAAAGTTTAAGGAAATATACAATGATTATGACATCAGAGGCGTGATTGGCAATGCAGAACAGCTGTGGGAAATGCTTGAGAATGGTGAACTGGATATTGCATTTAGCGGGATTTCGCAGATGGCGCAGGAGCGTGTTTCAGCTTGTCCATGTATCTGCCACATTTGCAAAAAATTGAACTTATATAATGACAATAAGCTGTTGGTGTTTCCGATAAAAGATTTGACCGAAACCAATCCGGTATACATACTTACCAATAAGGACAAAGTGTATGTTGAAGGAACCGATGAGTTTAAGAATTTGTTGGAAAATGCGGTGGAAGACCTTGAAGTTTGTGACATATAAGGAGAATTTTCATGAGCAATATTATTGTTTTGTCAGGCAGTCCGCGTAAGGGTGGCAATACGGACCTGTTGGTTGATGCATTTGTTAAAGGCGCGGAAAAGAATAATAATGTAGAAGTCGTTTCGGTGGCGGATTATAAGGTCAATTCATGCATTGGCTGTAATTCGTGCTTTGACAGGGCGGGGCATGAATGTTTTCAGCAGGACGACATGCAGGTGGTTTATGATAAGTTAAAATGTGCTGATGTGATTGTCGTTGCCTCGCCAGTGTATTTCTATGGAGTGAGTGCGCAGCTTAAAGCAATTATCGACAGGTTACATACTCCTATGAGAAATGATTTTAAAGTTAAGAAGCTGGCACTGATACTCGTTGGAGCAGCGGTTTTGCCAGAATTGTTTGATTCTATTAAGATACAGTATCAGCTTGTGCTTAATTTCTTCAAGCTTGAAGATGCAGGAATGGTGCTGGTCAGGGGTGCTAAGGATAAAGGTGATGTCAGGAATACTGATGGGCTGAATGAGGCTTATCGGCTGGGATTGGCGATGGAGTGATGAAATAATAAATTAAAGGTAACATTATTATGTATGGAGGGGATATGTTTCCAATAATTGATAAAAGAGAAACCGGAATTAATATAAGAAAAATCATGGATTGTCAGGGATTGACGGCAAAAGATGTTCAGCAATATCTTGAACTTGGATGTGTGCAAAGTGTATATCGTTGGTTTGATGGGGTTAGTATGCCAACAGTTGATAATTTGTATGCATTAAGTGAACTGTTTAAGATGCCTATGGATTGCATTGTATGTGGCAGCAGAAAGTCAGCTTATTGTAATTATGTTGACCAATACAATGAAGCACAGATAAGAAGAATTAGTGAGTATTATAAGACTTTAAGAAATAATCAAGCTGCATAAGATTGAATTACAAATTCAATGACAAATATTAAATACATCGTTAGAATATTAGTAGGAATAGTATTCTAATGGTGTATTTTTGCTTACTGAATATATATTTAGAAAAGTGATTAGGTATGATTACATTAAACGGATAATTGACAATATGGCATATATGCCATATAATATTGCAGAGGAGATTATATGACAGAATTTAAATTGATTGCATATGAAAAGAAAAATGGCGAGGTTCCAGTAGAAGAATTTCTGGATTCTGTTAATCCTAAGATGCGAGCTAAGATATTTGGATTATTGGGAATTCTTCAAGAAAAGGGGAATATGCTTAGAGAACCATATAGTAAGCATTTGGATGACGGAATATTTGAATTGCGTTGTAAATTTGGAAGTGATATCACCAGAGTCTTATATTTTTTCTATTATGAGGGGAAAATAATATTGACGAATGGTTTTATTAAAAAGACACAGAAAACTCCAAAAGAAGAGATACAGATTGCAAAGGATAGACGAAAGGATTTCATAGAAAGGGTGATGAGGGATGAGAACATTTGATGATATGCTTTCTAAGCAATTACAGGATGAAGAATTTAAAAAAGAATATGATGCAATTCAGCCAGAGATGGACGTTATAAGGGCTATCGTAGATGCTCGTACTTCTCAGAACATGACACAGAAGGAATTGGCTGAACGCACTGGTATTAATCAGGCAGATATCAGCAAGCTTGAGAATGGAACACGGAACCCTTCTGTTAATTTGCTTAAAAGATTAGCGGACGGCATGGGAATGGCTCTTAAGATTGAGTTTGTGCCAAAGCGGAATATATAATAATATATTCATACTTTTTGGTTTTTCCAGGGATAATAAATTTAATGGATTAAACTCGTAAATGGCGCTTAGGATAATATTACTTCATGGACGCCATTTTTATTTTAAAAACGCAAGCTGCAGGTATATGATGACTTTGAACATAACTGACATTATTGTCAAAAATATTCAATAAGGAGTCCGATATTAACATTTATTGTTTGATGATCTGGTGCTGACGGAGCAGCTGTTTCCGCATTTGTATGAAGTGCAGGAAATTGCAGAGAAAAGAGTGGAAGTCATAATGGCTGGATTACCGGAAAAGAATCTGAAAACGGCAAAATAAAGAAAAACATTACTTGCGAATATTTGATATTTTGCCGATAATGCAGTATACTATATCATAGTAAAGTATAAATTTAGATTCGATTTATAACGGAGGAGAGCAGATGCGATACCTTTCAGTTACTGAAATAGCAAGAAAATGGAATGTGTCGGAACGTAGTGTCAGAAATTACTGTGCTCAGGGACGAGTAAACGGTGCGTTTCTTACCGGCAAGACTTGGAACATTCCCGAAAATGTAGAAAAGCCGGAGCGTTCCAATAAAAAGAAAGAGCAGCCAATTACATTGCTAGATATTCTGCAGGAGCAGAAGGCAAGTAAGTATTCCGGTGGTATTTATCATAAGACACAGATTGAGTTAACATATAACTCCAATCATATTGAAGGCAGCCGCCTGACCCACGATCAGACCAGATATATCTTTGAAACCAACACCATCGGTGTAGAAAAAGATGTGCTGAATGTGGATGATGTGATTGAAACAGCAAATCACTTCCG
>OKTS01000297.1_pt1 | contig 30619 bp, 37 predicted proteins | sample 1606331 | NCBI WGS metagenome assembly OKTS01 (sample SAMEA3879564, study PRJEB24766) | human gut metagenome | biome: human-associated habitat; feature: feces | place: USA | collected 1985/1987 | reverse complement strand
GGGTATCGAAATCTGACGAAGGAGGTGTTGAAACTTGAAAAGCAGCGCGAAAAAAGTAGAGCTGGCATCAGTAGATGATCTGTTTTCTACGGAGGAGAGCCGTGCCGATGCTCAGAGAGAAAAAATAGTAGAAATCCCGCTGTCGGAGCTGCACCCGTTCAAAGGGCATCCATTCAAAGTCAAGGATGACGAAGCAATGATGGAAACCGCAGACAGTATCAAGCAGTATGGTGTGCTGGTTCCTGCGATTGCCCGTCCTGACCCGGAGGGTGGTTATGAACTGGTGGCCGGACACAGACGGCACAGGGCAAGTGAACTGGCAGAAAAAGAGACCATGCCGGTAATTGTCCGTGATCTGGATGATGATGCCGCCACGATCATTATGGTTGACAGCAATTTACAACGAGAAAGCCTGCTTCCCAGTGAAAGGGCCTTTGCTTATAAAATGAAGTTGGAGGCTATGAAGCACCAGGGAGAGCGAGTGGATTTAACTTGTGCCCAAGTTGGGCACAAGTCCGATGGTAGAAAATCCAGAGATATTTTAGCTGAACAGGTTGGACAGAGTAAAAATCAAATTCAGAGATTTATCCGTCTGACCGAGCTGATTTCCGAACTGCTGGACATGGTGGATGAAAAGAAAATTGCCTTAAATCCTGCTTATGAGCTGTCCTTCCTCAAAAAAGAGGAACAGAGGGATTTGCTGGATGCAATGGACAGCGAACAGGCTACCCCTTCTCTTTCTCAAGCCCAGCGGCTCAAAAAATACAGTCAGGAGGGGCATCTGACCCTCGATATGATGCGTGTCATCATGGGTGAGGAAAAGAAAAGCGATCTGGACCGAGTGACATTTACCTCTGACACCTTGCGGAAGTATTTTCCTAAAAGCTATACGCCCCAGCGGATGCAGGAAACCATCATCAAGCTGCTGGAGGCATGGCAGAAAAAGCGTCAGAGAGACCAGGAACGATGAAAGGAGCCGCCTATGAGGGATATTTCAGCCCGTGAGCTGAAAGGACACAACATTCTCGCCGTAGAGAGGTTTTGGGATAACACCCGCTGGATGATTGAGTTTTCCGTCCTGCGTCCCAGCACAGCTTACGGCAGCCCCGGAGAGGAAATGCGGCTGTTTTTGACCGAGGACGGGTATCAGGCTGCCCTGCAAAGCCAGCAGCGCCGGGAGATTAAGATCAAGCGTTACGCTCGTGTGATTGAGGGACATATCCTCGATTTCAAACCGGGAAAACGCCGCCGCTCATAAACCCATACAACGAAAGGAAAGGAATGACTATGTGTACGGTAAAGGAAATTCAAGAAGCAATCCAGGAAGATTGCAAATCTCAGCATGACATGGATTCAACGGATATTGACCGAGTGATGCAAACACTTCCTTTCGCCCAGGAGGAGCCATTTACAGAGGCGCGTCCTCGAAAGCCGCTGTTTTGGTTCTATGCAAGAAAATTTGAAAAGTGTTGAACACCGCAATTCTTTGGAATGAGGATTGCGGTTTTTTTGTACCCAAAATTCGGAAGGAGTGAGGTCGATGGCCGTTTTTCGCATTGAACGGACCCGTGATTATACCGTGATGAGCAATCATCATTTACGAAATGCAAACCTGTCGTTAAAAGCCAAGGGACTGCTTTCCATGATGTTATCTTTGCCAGAGGACTGGAATTACACCACCCGTGGTCTTGCAAAGATCTGTAAGGAGGGCGTGGATGCCATAGGCGCTGCGTTGCGGGAATTGGAGGCCGCCGGTTATATTGTACGGCACAAGCTGCGTGACCGGCAGGGACGCATCAGCGATACAGAGTATGTCATATACGAGCAGCCACAGCTTAGAAAACCGGATACGGATTCACCAGATACGGAAAACCCGTATATGGATAAACCGGATACGGAAAAGCCCGCAGAATTAAATATAGAGAAATCAAATACTCAAAAACAAAATATTTATGGATCAAGTACCGATTCCATTCCCTTCCGGGATTGCGCGGCAGATTGTCTGCCGGAACGGAAAGGAAGGGATGTGATGTCACTCACAGAGATAGAGAGTTATCGGGAATTGATTCAGGAGAATATCGGGTATGAATACCTGTGTCAGCAGTATGAAACTTATCGGGAGGATTTGGACGAAATTGTGGAGTTGATCGTGGAAACGGTCTGTGCAAAGCGAAAGACCACCCGTATTGCAGGAAGCGATTTTCCGCATGAAATCGTTCGTTCCAGGTTCTTGAAGCTGGATAACTCGCACATTGAGTTTGTCATGGACTGTTTACAGAAGAACACCACGGAAATTCGCAACATGAAGCAGTATCTTCTGACCGTTCTGTTCAATGCACCGACCACGATAAGCAATCATTACACCTCACAAGTAAATCACGATCTGTATGGCGGCTGGTAAATGGTCGCTTTTTTATTGCCCGGAACTGCCGGGAGAAAGGAACAAGCATGATGTCTGAGGGAAAGACCATAGGGCAGCTGATGGAAGAAATGCGGGCAAAGGCAGGAGCGCAGAATTATCACGGTCATGGATATATGGACCTCCAGCGTTTTGCGGAGGACACCCGGCACATGATTATTTTTGATGTGCTGACGAACGATTCCCCTGTTGGCTGGAAAGGCGAACGAACCCGCCTGTTCCTGTCGGATACCGGTTATGAAAAAGCACTGGATAGTCAGGAAAAGGGGCAGATTAAGATTTTGAGCCACGCAAAGGTACGTCAGGGCAATCTGCACTATGACTGTTCTGACCAGTTACGCTAAGGAGGGTGATATGAAGCGTTATCTTCTGCGGCGGCTGGTGGTTCCGCCTTAGCAAAAAAAGAGATTCCCTGCAAACTTCGTGGAAAGGAGGCGAGAAAATGCAGGAAGAAGTGGAAAACAGAACTTTGACGCTGGTTGTCAGTGGAACAAAGTTTACCGGCAGAATGTTTAAGGCTGCCATAAGCAAGTACATGGCACATCGCAAGGAAAAGAAGCTGGAAAAACAGAGAAGCCGTGATGCGCCGGTTGTTCCGCATGGAAAACAGACTGTGAAGCAGCTTGTCGGGCAGAATCAGGGAATATCCAACATTGAGATCACAGACCCCTCTATCAAGGAGTTTGAGAAAATCGCCCGGAAATATGGTGTGGATTATGCGGTGAAAAAGGACCGCAGCAGTTCTCCGCCAAAGTACCTGATTTTTTTCAAAGGCCGTGATGCAGATGCTCTGACAGCAGCTTTTACAGAGTACACCAACAAAAAGGTCAAAAAGGCAACGAAAACAGAGCGCCCGTCCGTACTGGCAAAACTTAACCAGTTCAAAGAGATGGTTAAAAATGCTGTGGTGGATCGCACCAAGCGAAAGGAGCTGGAACGATGAAAAAGACATTGGACATCAAAAAGCTCATTTTGCTGAATATGCCGTATATCCTGTTGGGGCTGTTTGCTACCAATTTTGGAGAGGCATGGCGAATGGCACAAGGGGCGGATGCTTCAGAAAAGTTTCTTTCGCTGGTTGCGGTTCTGCCTGGGGCGTTGCAAAGTTTCTGGCCAAGCCTGCATCCATTGGACTTGTTGGTAGGGCTGTGCTGCGGTGTTGGTCTGAGGCTGGCGGTGTATCTTAAAAGCAAGAACGCCAAGAAATATCGACATGGTTTGGAATATGGTTCGGCCCGCTGGAGTGCATAATTTTAAGTGTAAATGACACATACATGGACGCACAGGAGGTTATGCACATGACTGATTATAGCAAAATTACAGCCCTTTACTCCCGCCTTTCCGTGGGCGACGAGGACAGGGACGGCGGCGAGAGCAACAGCATACAGAACCAAAAAGTATTTTTGGAGAACTATGCCAGAGGGCAGCACCTGACCAATATCCGGCACTACATCGACGATGACGAAAGCGGCAGATTTTTTGACCGTTCCGCCTACTCCCGCATGATGGACGATGTGGAAAACGGGAAAATCGGTGTCTGCATTATGAAAGACCTCACCCGCTGGGGGCGCGACTATCTCCAAGTCGGCAACGCGATGGAGATATTCAGACGGAACAATGTGCGCTTTATCGCGGTCAACAACGGCATTGACAGCGAGAAGCCCGACACATTGGAGTTTGCGCCCTTTATCAATATCATGTCGGAGTGGTATGCAAAGGACATCAGCAAGAAAGTGAAAACGGGCATTAAGACCAAAGGCATGAGTGGAAAGCCGATTGTCACCGAAGCCCCTTACGGTTATGTCAAAGACCCGGACAACAAGGATTTTTGGAAAATCGACGAAGAAGCCGCCGAGGTTGTCCGTTTGATTTTCCGTCTGTTTATCGGCGGGAAGAACCGCAACCAAATCGCCGTATATCTGACACAGGAGCAAATCCCAACCCCCACTTTCTACATGAAAGACCGCGGGCGGGGAACCTGTAAAAATAAGACGCTCAACGAGGATAACCGCTGCAAGTGGAACAAAGCCACCTTGACCAATATCCTCACACGGCAGGAGTATTGCGGCGATGTAGTCAACTTCAAGACTACAAAGCATTTCCGGGATAAACATAACCACTATGTAGACCGGAGCCAGTGGCACATCACAGAAAATGTGCATGAGCCGATTATCAGCCGCAGCGATTTTGAAACCGTACAGCGGATTTTGGAAAACGCACCCGTCAGACGCCCCAACGGGGACGGGGAAATCCACCCTCTGTCCGGCTTACTTTTCTGTAAGGACTGCGGCGCAAAAATGCACATTCGTATTGATTACCGGAACGGCGGCAAGCGGCACGTTGCTTTTTGCAGCGAGTACCACAAGGGAAAAGCCAAGAACCCCAAATGCCATTCCCCGCACATCATGGACGCGGACTTGCTCATGCAGACCATCGCGGAAGTGCTGAAGAAAATCGAGGACTATTCTATCAGCAACCGGGCGGAGTTTGAAGCATTAGTGAAAAAGAACCTTGCCATGCAGCAGACCGACCAGACCAAAAAGCAGCAGAAGCGTATCCCGCAAATCACGACGCGCCTTGAACAGATTGACAAGGTTCTGAATAAGCTCTATGAGGACAATGCCCTCGGCGCGATCTCACAAGACCGCTATGAGCAGATGTCGCAGAAGTATTCGGAAGAATACTACGCGCTGAAAGCGGAGCTTGCCACGCTCCAAGAGCAGCTATCCGCTTACGAGAACGCGGGAGGGCGGGCGCAGAAGTTTTTGAAGCTGACGGAACGCCATGCTGCCTTTACCGAGCTTACCCCCGCCATTCTCAACGAGTTTATCAGCCGGATTGAAGTGCATGAGCGCGACCAGAAAAGGGCGAGATACGCAATCCAGCACATCAGCATATATTTCAATTATATCGGCAAGTTTGAGAATGAAGTGACACAGCTTGCAGAGCCGACCGAGCAGGAAATCCGGCAAATGCGGGAGGAAATCGAAGAAGCCAAAAAGGAAAAGAGCCGCGCCTACCACCGCAACTATTCAAGGGAATACCGGGCGAAAAATCTTGAAAAGCAGCGGGAGTATGACCGCATGAAAGCGCGGGAATACCGGGCAAGAAGAAAGGCACAGGCAGCCGCCGCACAGCCCACACAGTAAAACAGAATAACCGTCAACCAAGAGGGATTTTCCGAACTACGGGAAATCCCTCTTTTACGCCCAAAGAAAGGAGCCGCCTATGGCAGAACAGACCCCCGACAGTATCATCACGACCCAGAGGAACGGGCAGACCATTGTTGCGGAGTTATTTTTCAATCACAGCAGCACAGAAACATTCCGCGACAAGCTGCTCAAACTGGCACTTGCCGACAGTTCGCGTTTATCCGCGTCTGACGGTCAAGAGCCGGAAAAAACGGAAATCACGCGATAACAGCCGCCCTGACGAACCATTCCCTGTCCGGGCGGTTTCTATTTGAAAACCCTCATTTTCCCCAAGTCAAGAGCCGGGAAAAATACCCGAAAAATGCCCCTATTGCGTAACAGGGGCGCAGAAAGGAGCTTACATGAGAACAGGGCTTACGAAGCAGGAAAAGACCACCGATATTTGGTTTGACGAGAAAGACCCCCTTATCCATATCCGCACCCACAACACCGACTTAAAGAAGCGGCTTGCCGCCTACGCCGGACAGCACCCCGACCAGTGCCGCCAGACCGACGCAGACCCCGAAACGGGCTGCATGGAGTTTGAGATTGCAAAGGGACGCTTCTCTTTCCGTCTGACCGCCCCATACAACGAGGAACGGCGGGAAGCTGCGCGGCGGTCTGCCAGAGAAAACAAGGCCACTGACAGGCTGAAATGAGGTGGATTTATTCATAACCATGTGCTATGATATTTATAGATAGTGAAACTTCCTTTCAATTTTTTCGTCTATACAAGTAACAGAGAAGAACAGGAGGCTTGTTCCATGAGAAAAAAGAGATTGATGATTGCAATAGCTTGTATCATTTTAGTAGGTATCGCGGTAATCGTATTTTTTTCACAACAGGGGAAAAAACCGTATAAGGATTTGGACGCAGCGCAGATTGTTTCCGCTAAAGTGTTATTAACACCGCCAGACAAAACGATTGAGATTGAAAATATCCAAGAATTAGTTGAATATTTGAATGATGTTGTTGTCTATAATGAGGATAATTCTTACACAGAGTATGATGGACAAGGCGTTGTTTTTACCTTGACTATGGTAGACGGTACACAAACAGATATTATGGCGTATAACCCATTTATTGTCATTGACGGTATCGGTTATAAGACAAAATATGAGCCATGTGAAGCACTCAACAGCTATGCAAATGAATTACTAAACTCTGGGACTGCCAATATAATTTTGGAAGAACCGCCCACATTAAGCGTTGTGAGTGACGAAACCGCTATCGGTGCAGTATTAGGAACTTATTCGTGGCAAAAAACAAATATTGACGGAACTGCTGAAAGCACAATAGCTGATAGCCCACACCCGTTAGAGTGCAAGGATCTGTTGTCCCCGCCATTTGAAACAACAGAAACAACAGCTACATTAAGATTTACAGAAGACCCAGATACAATTTTAAGTGTGCAGTGCTGGAGTGACGAACATTGGGGAGAGCCTGCTACAAACAGCGAAGATGTAACTATTGTTGGAAACGTACTCACTCTTAAACTGGGCGGATATATTTATGAAGTAACAGCTGAATGGAATACTGAAAATGGCTATGGCGGAACAGCAAGCTATTTTATATATTTGAAAACAGCAGACTAAAATTGAATAGCCACCCACAAGGGCAGCCGAGAAAATCGACTGTCCTTTTTCTATGCGTATGAGCAGAAAGGAGCGCCCAACCATGACAAAGCCAAGAGAGAAAACCCGCGAGGAGTTGCAAGCCGAGATTGAGGACGGAAAGAAGAAAATCCGGCAGTTTGAGAACCGGGAAAAGATGTTACGTCAGAAGTTATCCAAAGAGGAACGCAGAACGCGCAGCCACCGCCTTATCGTCCGGGGCGCAGTCTTTGAAAGCATTGTGCCGGAAGCAAAGAACATGACTGACGAGGAAGCCGCCGCGCTTCTCCGGCTTGCATTAACGAGTGAGCTGGTACGGGAGTTTTTGAGAAAACGAGCCGAGGAAACGACAAGCTGAAAATCCCTTAGGAACTAAGGGCGCACTTATACACCCTTACGGGCGTGTGCGCTCTGCCGAGGGCTTATCTCCGCACAGGGAGATTTCCCCGCGCTCCGATATGGCGGCTTTGCCGCAACAAGGGGCTGCACCCCTTGCGCCGCTTCGCGGCTATCCCTGCACACCCACAAAAACAGTACACCCGCCTTTGGCGTCTGTACCATTTTTGCGGGTTTTATTATCCTATCCGGGAGGTGATACCCATAGCCATTTACCATTGGAACGTCGGCATTGTGAGCCGAGGAAAAGGCAAATCAGCCGTTGCCGCAGCCGCCTACCGAAGCGGCGAAAAGCTGACAAACGAATGGGACGGAATAACCCATGACTACACTCGCAAAGGCGGCGTTGTCCATACAGAAATCATGCTGCCGCCCCACGCGCCACCCTCATTCTCTGATCGTTCAACCTTGTGGAACAGCGTGGAGCTTTACGAGAAAGCCGGGAACGCCCAGCTTGCGCGTGAGATTGACGCGGCGCTCCCCATAGAATTATCCAGAGAGGAACAGACCCGGCTTGTCCGGGAATACTGTTCCTCTCAATTTGTTTCCAGAGGAATGTGTGTGGATTTTGTTATCCACGACACCAACAGCGGCAACCCCCATTGTCATATCATGCTGACTATGCGCCCCCTTGACGGGCGCGGCGCGTGGGCGGCAAAGTCTAAAAAGGAATATGACCTTGATGAAAACGGTGAGCGTATCCGCTTGCCAAGCGGCAGATATAAGACGCACAAGGTTGACCTCACGGGCTGGAACAGCCAAGAGAATGCGCTTGTTTGGCGCAAGGCATGGGCTGATATTTCAAACGACTATCTTGAGCGTGCCGGAAGCCCGGAGCGTATCGACCACCGCAGTAACGCCGAGCGCGGCATTGACGAAATACCGACCGTCCATATGGGCGTAGCCGCCTGTCAAATGGAGAAGAAAGGTGTAGCCACCGAGAAAGGCGAACTGAACCGCAGTATCCAAAAGACAAACCGCCTTATCCGGGAAATCCGGGCGCAGATTGGCAAGCTCAAGGAATGGATTGCCGACCTGTTCAAAGCGCGGGAAACCGCCACGGAGCAGCCGCCGCAATCTCCCAACCTTGCAAATCTGTTGATGAAGTATTTGAGCGTTCAGAGAGAAAAGAGCCGGAAGTATTCGCAGAGTTGGCAACAGCAGCACGCAACCGATGAACTGAAAACCATAGCGGCAGCGGTCAACTATCTCTCCGAGCATGGCATCTCTAATCTTGACGAGCTGGACGCTTCTCTTTCCTCTGTCAGTGATAGAGCCTATTCAATCCGGGCAGGAATGAAAACCGCCGAGGAACGCATGAAGAAGCTACAAAAGCTAATTGAATACGGGAAGAACTACACAGAGTACAAGCCCATTCACGATGAACTGAAAAAGCTGCAAAACGGCTGGACAAACAAGCGCGACAAGTACGAGGAAGCCCACCGCGCCGAGCTGACCCTATGGAACGCAGCAAGTCGCTATCTCCATGCAAATCTGCCGAAAGGAACAAAGACCTTGCCTATTGCGGAATGGGAACAGGAATATGCTGACCTCAAAACGCAGAGGGACAGCGATTATACCAAACTGAAAGATACCCGCGCCGAGGTTGCCGAGCTTCAAAAAATCCGCAGGTGCGTGGATATTGCACTCCGCGCCGACCAGCCGGAACAGACGCAGAGCCGTACCAAGCGGCATGATATAGACCGCTGAAAGGAGTTGAACTTTTATGTATTACACCCAAGAACAAATAGACCGCGCCAACCAAGCCGACCTTGTTTCTTTCCTGCAATCACAGGGCGAGCAGCTTACCCGCGCCGGACAGGAATACCGTTGGAAACGGCACGACAGCTTGACCGTCCGGGGAAACAAGTGGTACAGGCATAGCCAGAGCAAAGGCGGCGGCCCCGTTGATTTTGTCATGGAGTTTTTCAGCAAGAGCTTTACCGAAGCTGTTGAACTTCTCACAGGCGAGAAAGGAGCCGCCCTACCGCCGGACAGACCAAGCCCCGCGCCCCTCTCCAACTTCCGGCTACCACCCCGGAACACCGACAACCGAACAGCGAGGAACTACCTCACAGCCGCCCGCCGCATTGATGAAGATGTGACGGGCTTTTTCTTTTCCACCGGGGATATTTACGAGGAAGCCGCCCACCATAACGCCGTATTCGTCGGCAGAGATGAAAGCGGCATACCGCGATACGCCCACCAGCGCGGCACAGCCGGGAGCTTCCGGCTTGATGTGAAAGGCAGCGACAAAGCCTTTAACTTCTGCTACCGTGGCGAGGGTGAAAGATTGTTTGTCTTTGAAGCCCCCGTTGACCTGCTCTCTTTCCTCTGCCTGTTCAAAAAGGACTGGCAAAAGCAAAGCTACCTGGCGTTGGGCGGCGTGGGCGAAAAAGCCCTGTTGCGTTTTCTCTCTGACCGTCCGAACATCAAGACTGTTTACCTCTGCCTTGACAACGACAACGCCGGAAACGATGCTTGCAGCCGCCTTGCGGAGCTTGTGCCGGAGGGCTTGACCGTCCATCGGCTTATCCCTCTTTTCAAGGACTGGAACGAGGTATTGCAGCACCGGGCAGAAATCACAGACGGGAAGTATTTGCGGGAAGCAATCTACGGCTTGAAAGAGCCGCCGCAGGAAGAAACCGTTGAGATTATCCGCATGAGCGAGATTGACACACAGACCGTTGAATGGCTATGGGAGCCGTATATCCCCTTTGGGAAAGTAACCATTGTGCAGGGCAATCCCGGCGAGGGCAAGACCACTTTTGCCCTACGCCTTGCCGCCGCCTGCACCACCGGGGGAACGCTGCCGGGAATGAAGCCCTTGCCGCCATTCCAAGTCATTTACCAGACCGCCGAGGACGGTTTGGGAGATACCGTCAAGCCCCGCTTGATGGAAGCAGAAGCCGACCTTGACCGCGTACTTGTGATTGATGAAGCAAAACGGGAGCTTACCCTGTCCGACGAGCGCATAGAGAAAGCAATCATGCAGAACGGGGCGCGGCTGATTATCCTTGACCCCATACAGGCGTACATGGGCGAAAAAACCGACATGAACCGGGCAAACGAAGTGCGCCCCATGTTCCGCCGCCTTGCCGATGTTGCCGAGCGTACCGGGTGCGCCGTTATCCTTATCGGACATCTCAACAAAGCTGCCGGAGGGCAGAGCGCATACCGGGGATTAGGTTCTATCGACTTCCGCGCCGCAGCAAGGAGCGTCCTGCTGATCGGGCGCGTGAAGCGAGAACCGAATGTGCGCGTTATCGTCCATGACAAATCTTCCCTTGCGCCGGAGGGAAAGCCCGTTGCCTTTTGCCTTGACCCGGAAACGGGCTTTTCGTGGATAGGCGAATACGACATCACCGCCGACGAACTGCTGTCCGGCGCGGGCGGCAACACCGCCACCAAGACCGAACAGGCGGAACGGCTGATACTTGACCTGTTGGCAGACGGGAAAGAGCTTGCCAGCGAGGGCATTGTAAAAGCCGCAGCCGAAGCCGGAATATCAGAGAGGACGGTACAGAACGCCAAGCGCAACATGGGCGGCATTTTAGGCGCAAGGCGTGTCGGCGGTCAATGGTACAACTTCATCAAGAAGAAGCAGCCACCCGAACCCGCAAGCTGAAAGTGCAAAACGCAGACCCTTTGCGCTTTGCACTTTCGCACTTTCACGATAATTTGCGTCAATAACTCAAAAAAGCACTTGACAAAACGCTTCATGGGGAACTCGTGAGGATATTGCACCTTACGTTGATCCTGTATTTCAGAACAACGTGATTCTGACGAAAACGGAGAGCCTGACAATGAACAGCCGCCCCAAGAACCCAAAGACCGCCAGAAACAAAAATGTGCTGGTGATCGGTGGCTCCGGTTCCGGTAAGACCCGATTCTGGCTGAAACCCAACCTGATGCAGATGCACAGCTCCTATGTTGTGACGGACCCGAAGGGAACAATTCTGGTGGAGTGCGGAAAAATGCTCCAAAGGGGTGCGCCCAAGCTGGGGAAGGACGGAAAGCCCATGAAGGATAAGCACGGCAAGGTCATTTATGAGCCGTACCGAATCAAGGTCCTAAATACCATCAACTTCAAGAAGTCCATGCACTATAACCCTTTCGCCTATATCCATAGCGAAAAGGACATCTTGAAGCTGGTCACGACGCTGATCGCCAATACCAAAGGCGAAGGCAAGGCCGGAGACGATTTTTGGGTAAAAGCAGAAACCTTGCTGTACTGCGCACTCATTGGCTATATCCACTATGAGGCCCCGGTAGAGGAGCAGAATTTCTCTACCCTCATCGAGTTCATCAACGCCATGGAAGTCCGTGAGGATGACGAGGAGTTCAAAAACCGTGCGACCCTAATTGCAGTGTAAAACTCCCGTAGTAGGGTGACACCACTGCAAACCTGATAAGAGGTGCTAAGGAGGTGAAAAGCGGCACACTCTTGTAGGTAATTGATATGACTGGAGGCGGCATGGAAGCCAAATATTCCATGTATCCGACCTCGACTAATACTCCTGCCGGCTGTCTGGTAACAGGCAGTCGCGAAGCATAGGTGAAGGCGGGGACACTGCTGGTGACAGCACACCCCGGGTTCCACTGCATATGGATTCAACATTCCGCATTTGCTAAAGCTTCGTTATGAACCCTATCCTGCTCTGCTGTGCAGAGAGGACGGAATAATAAATCTACCTCACGTGATTTCGTTTTGTCACTATGGGGGATGGCGTTATGGCCGCCATAGAATACGTGTAAAACGTATCGGGGAGACCCAGGTTTACGGAGCAGAGGAAGTCCTAAGTGCAGTATTAAGGCAGTCATATTGATAAGGGCGAACTGCCCGACGTTTAGGAATAGCCGGGGACGGCCCGCACTGAAAGGGTAAGGCCAGAAAGGTTATGAACGGGTAGTCAGCGGGGCCATAGTAGCGTAGATACCCTGTCAAGAAACAGGGGGTAGCGAAGGGCCTTAGTCTTGCTTTGAATAATAAAACAATATTTCCGATTCGCCTGATTAGACGCAAGAGACTATTCGTTACGGAAATGAGGCGACAACCTATGAAGAACCAAAGAAAAGTAATTGAGTACCAATAACATCTATTTTGTGGACATGGAAAAGCGGTTTGAAGATTTCCAGAATAACAGAATTGACCTACGGGCACTCCACGTCATGGTTTATGACACTGATAACGTAGCCCTTGCACTGCGTCAATTAAGCAAAAGTCCGGGAAGAATGGCACTGGGGCCGGATAAAACAAACATCAAAACTCTGGAACCCTACTCTATTCAGGAACTTGCGGAGATTGTGAAAGACCGTCTGACAAACAAAAGAATGGATTATGTACGGAGAACGTACATACCGAAAAGCAATGGGAAGAAGCGGCCTCTTGGGATTTGCTCCATTTGGGATAAGCTGGTTGAAAAATGTATTCAACTGGTGGTGGAACCCTATTGTGAAACAAAATTTGTAGAGAGTTCATTCGGATTCCGGAAACAGGTCAGCACTCACAATGCGCTGGCAAAGGTGAAAAGCCAATGTCAGACAATGCCCTATGTCCTGTCCGTGGATATGAAAGATTTCTTCGGAACCATAGACCCGGATATAGCATACCGGGAACTGTGGCATATCGGGATAAAAGACCAGATAATCCTCAACTATATCTACCGTTTCATTAAAAAGGGATACTATGAGGATTCCTGTAAAGTGGAGAATCCGAAAGGCTCTCCACAAGGTTCGATTTTGGGGCCGTTAATCAGTAATGTATATCTACATCGATTTGATGTATGGCTCCGTGACCAGGGTGATTGCTGGCATGACAGAAGCGTTGCAAAGTTTCACAACTATGCGAACAAGCGACGCAACCTCGCACTCACAAATCTAAAAGTTGGGATTCATGTGAGGTATGCTGATGACATTCTGGTATTGTGCAAGGATTATGAGGACGCTGTGAAATTCAAATACAGTGTTACGAATTACCTGACACGGAACATGAAGCTGGAAATCAACGAGGATAAGACAAAAATATATGACCTTACCCGGGAAAAGATGAAGTATCTGGGATATGACTTCTATGCCTATAAAAAGCAGACGAAGAACCCACAGCAAAAGGGGAAGCTGATGGTGACAAATGAGCTTCCAAAAAGCAAAGAGGACGTGATTGTTAAGAAATGCAGGGAACTGCTACATGACATCAGGCGCAATCCGTCATTTGAAACAATACACGCATGGAATGCCTATGTGGTGGGAGTCCACAACTACTATAAAGGCATGTCTCTGTTTTGTTTGAGCTTTAGAAAAATAGGTTGGCGAATCAAAGAATTGTTTTATCACACAATGAGCAGAGATGTTAAATTCATAAAAGACCAAGCTTACAAGGATAACTTTCAGGGCGGAGAATACCGCTCATGGGGAAAGCGTGGCTATTACTGCTTCCATCAGTTCCCGGTCATTGAGATTCAATGGGCCAGTTGGGACAATAATCTGATAGCTGCAGAAAAGGGCAAGGTAATCCGTAAAAATCCTTATGCCTACGGCGAAAAGAAGCACAATCCCGGTGTATCAATGAAGGATATCAGCTACTTAGTCAACACTTCAAAATACATCAAAAACAGCCGGTTAGCCATGTTCAGAATCAGTAAATACAGTTCCATGAAAGGTGTCAGCTATCTGTCGGGAAATTTTGTCCCCGTAGACGAATACCACTGCCACCATATCAAACCACTTAGCAAAGGCGGAACAAATGATTTTGAAAACCTCTGTGTGCTTTCAGAAATGGAACATACGATACTGCACAGCAGTACCCCGGAGCGGCTTTATTCCATTTTTCCCAGAAAGATACGGAGAATAAAAGCACTTATTGATTCCTTGCAAAGAGATTGATTGTGAATATGTCGTTTGCTTGTTGAGCAAGAGACCCCTTTGGAATGGGGGAATCTTCACAAAGTAAGAGGGTACGCCGGATGCGCTGAAAGGTGCCCGTCCGGTGTGGGCCGGGGGAAAAGGCCGAGACGAAAGTCAGAGCCTTACCTATCGGTATCCGTAGACCTGATGTTTGATGCACTGGAAGCCGAGAAGCCCAACCACTTCGCCGTCCGTCAGTACAAGAAGTACAAGCTGGCTGCCGGAAAAACAGCCAAGTCGATCCTGATTTCCTGTGGTGCGCGCCTTGCGGTATTCGACATTGCAGAGCTGCGTGAGGTCACGGCCTATGATGAGCTGGAGCTGGACACTCTGGGAGACCGGAAAACTGCCCTGTTCCTCATCATGAGTGATACTGACGATAGCTTCAACTTCCTTATTTCCATGTGTTATACCCAACTTTTCAACCTGCTCTGCGAAAAAGCCGACGATGTGTATGGCGGCAGGCTCCCGGTCCATGTGCGCTGTCTCATTGATGAAGCCGCCAATATCGGGCAGATTCCTCGTCTGGAAAAGCTGGTGGCCACCATCCGAAGCCGTGAGATCTCCGCCTGTCTGGTGTTGCAGGCGCAGAGTCAGCTCAAGGCGATCTATAAGGACAATGCAGATACCATCATCGGCAACATGGATACTTCCATTTTCCTGGGCGGTAAGGAGCCAACCACCCTCAAGGAGCTGGCTGCCGTGCTGGGCAAGGAAACCATCGACACCGTGCGCCCAGATAGGGCGTTGAGCAAAGTAGTGTAAGGCACTACCCCGTAAGATAACACGGGAAACAACCTGCCTAACCGAAAGGCGAAAGCTGAAACGGGAACACAGCACGGCAGGAAAGCAGTAAGTCACCTAAAGATAACTTGGTGCGACTGAACTGCAATGTTAAGTGGATATGAGGCTTAAGTTGGGTTTACTGAACGCAAGTTTCTAATTTCTGTTATCGGTCAGACGGAGGAAAGTATCTGTAACCTCTGGCACACTGGCGATTGGTTATAGGTGTCAATCAATCGGTTATCAAAAACGGTGTGCAATCTGTAGGAGAACCTATGGCAAGGAAACGAAAGCGGAGACCGACAATCCACATTTGCCTATGCTCAACGCTAACTGGGGATGCCCTAAACAGGAACGCCAACCGAAGGAGGTGAAAATTCGGCTATGGCTGTAGAGCCTGAAAATCCTGCATGGGCACGGAACGCCCGTAGTAGTCCGAGAGGGGTAATGACCCTCACATGGCGAAGGGGCGTAGTTATTGTGTACTAAAAGAAAAGTTGATTAGGGAGGAAAACCTCAAAATGCAACCAACAACCGAAATTTTAGCAAGAATCAGTAGAAACTCACTCGCAAATAAAGATGAAATTTTTACCAGACTGTATCGCTATATGCTGAGGCCAGACCTGTATTTTCTGGCATATAAAAATCTGTATGCCAACAGTGGTGCCGCAACTAAGGGTGCAAACGATGACACGGCAGATGGATTCAGCGAAGCCAAAATCGCAAATATCATCCAAAGGCTCGCTGATGAAACCTACCAGCCCACACCCGCCAGAAGAACCTATATCCAGAAGAAGAACAATCCCAAGAAAAAGCGACCTCTGGGAATCCCGACATTCACAGATAAGCTGGTACAGGAAGTTCTGCGGATGGTTCTCGAAGCGGTGTATGAGCCTGTTTTCTTGCCAGTTTCCCATGGATTCAGACCCAAAAGGAGCTGCCATACCGCACTGAAATCCTTAAAAATGGAGTTCAATGGTATGCGTTGGTTCGTGGAGGGTGACATCAAAGGGTGCTTTGACAATATCGACCACGGCGTTCTTGTAGGCTTGATTCATAGTAAAATCAAGGATGCCCGGTTGATAAAGCTGATTTACAAATTTCTAAAGGCTGGATATTTGGAGGATTGGAAATATCACAAAACCTACAGTGGTACTCCACAGGGCGGTATCATTTCTCCGCTCCTTGCTAACATCTATCTGCATGAGCTGGACAAATTTGTAATGAAGCTGAAAAGCGAATTTGATACCCATGGGCAAGAACCTGTCAGGACAGAATATCGCCTCCTAAGCAATGACCTCCAGAAACTTTCCTATCACATCGGCAGACGCACCGGGGCAGAAAGAGAACAACTGCTTTCCGAATACAACGAAAAGCGGAAGCTCATGCTGAAAATGCCCTGTACAGCTCAGACAAAAAAGTGCATCAAGTATATCCGCTATGCGGATGACTTTATTCTCGGTGTGAAAGGAAGTCAAGAGGACTGCCAGTGGATAAAGAGTAAACTTTCTGAGTTTATCCGTGAAACCTTAAAGATGGAACTCAGCGAAGAAAAAACACTCATCACTCACAGCAGCGAAAGGGCAAGATTTTTGGGGTATGATGTTCGTGTTCGCAGAAGCAGCATTATCAAGCATGGTGGGCCAGGCAAAAAGACAAAACGCACCCTCAACAATTCCTGTGAACTGTCTATCCCATTCGATGATAAGATTCACAGCTTCATTTTCGCCAAGGAAATTGCGATACAGAAACCGGATGGGAAACTCATGCCTGTCCGCCGTAAATCTCTTTTGCGACTCACAGATTTGGAAATCGTTTCTGCCTACAATGCGGAACTGCGGGGAATCTGCAACTACTATGGAATTGCCAGCAATTTTTATAAACTGTGCTACTTTTCCTATCTCATGGAATACAGTTGCCTCAAAACCCTCGCAAGTAAGCATAAATGCACCATAGCCAAGGTGGTTGAGAAATTCAAAGACCACTACGGAGAATGGGGAATCCCCTACGAAACCAAAACGGGGCAAAAACGATGCTATTTTGCAAAATACTCCGATTGCAAGGATAAGGCCAATCCGACGGACATCGTATGCAATGCTGCGGTGGAGTACGGATATTCCCGAACAGCCTTGGAGCAGAGATTGAAAGCAAAGGTCTGTGAGCTATGCGGTACGACCGAGAGCGATTGTTACGAAGTTCACCATGTCAACAAGCTCAAAAACCTTAAGGGCAAGCAGGCATGGGAGGTTGCAATGATTGCAAAACGGCGTAAAACGCTGGTTGTGTGCAAAAAATGCCATGTTGCAATCCACAACCAGTGAGTAACTGCTGACCGAACGATAACAGAGCCGGATACATTGAGAGATGTAAGTCCGGTTCCCGGAGAGGGTGGTGCGAACCTACCATAGTAATATGGCAAGGCGGTGCCTCCCTACTCCACTACAACACTGGAGAGAGCCGTGGCCGGGAAACTTCCCACTCTCTCAACTATCAAAAATTGGGGAAAGAGCTGATGAGCCAGGATGAGCTTGCTGTTATGGATGGCGGCAAGTGTATCCTCCAGCTGCGCGGTGTGCGTCCTTTCCTTTCGGATAAGTACGACATCACCAAGCACCCCAATTTCAAGTACACTGCCGACGCGGATGACAAGAACGCTTTTGACATTGAAGCATTCCTGTCCGCAAGGCTGAAACTCAAGCCCAATGAGGTCTGCGATGTATATGAAGTAGACACAAAGGGCGCTTAACTTCGTTCCGCTTTTGAAGGGAGTGATCTTATCTATTCGCCGCACCTGCCCTCTATGGGCCATTGGCGTACAAAGCGGACAATCGCAAGAAAAATAATGAAAAAGGAGGACAGCCGGAATCATGCCCCCGGAAACCGGGCGGCAGATTGTTCCGGCTTTTGTATGCCTATGAAACATGACAAACCTATTTTTTAATCAGATTCCGGCTAACAAACTATATGGCATTTTTTGAACAGGCAATTACCGTTCTTCAGACTCTCGTTATCGCTCTGGGCGCTGGTCTTGGTATCTGGGGTGTCATCAACCTGTTGGAAGGTTACGGCAACGACAACCCTGGCGCCAAATCTCAGGGCATGAAGCACTTAATGTCTTCTATGTGAAAAGATTTTAAAGAAAAAATGCACACCCTATGCAGATAACATGACAATTTCATGCAAAGCGAAAGGAGACACCATGAAAATCGAATATACAAAAGTGGGAGACTATTATTTACCGAATCTTTACTATCCGGAGGAAACCAGACCGATTGGCTTATGGGGAATGCTTCGGAAGGAATACTTGAAAGAACATAAATCTGGAACCTATACATACCTTCTTCTGACCGGCAGACTGGACAGCTATCTGGCAGATCTGAATGAACAGGCACAAGAACGCTTTGATCTGATTGAAGCACAGATGCGAAGTGCGGAGGGAGTTACGGAGGAACTGAAGAGACAGAATCCTATGGAATGGGTACGCCACTGTAATAATATCTGCAACCAGGCTGCTGAAATCATCAAACAGGAACTGATTTATGTATAAGGGGGATTCCAGATATGAGAAGAGAATTGATTGAAAGTTATTATGAAGAATACCAGCGGGAACTGGAAAGATTTCTTGAATCTGATCCGGAGATGTTCTCTCTGGAAGCAGAAATTCATCATTACATAGAAATACTGGAACCCGTCCTCAGAGATGCAGGGAAGGAGATGTGGCAGGTGTTGGACAGGATTATTTCAGCGAAAAATACAATGGAGGGAATTGTGGCAAAAGAAATGTATATCCGGGGATTCCTGGATTATGAAAGACTGGTGTGTGAGAAAGACAACCATATCTAAAAAATAAAAATGTGACAGCATAAACAAATAAGACCTTCTGTGAAAGCAATCAGCCACAGGAGATCTTTGCTGTCTACCTGCGTTTTATAGGCTTTGGTTCCGGTTGGCGTGACGGTGTTTGCTGTTTTCATATTGCCATAGCCATGATCTACAGCCATGATTTTTGTGTTTTTGAGTTCTAGCATAAAAAATACCTCCGTTTTCGTATTGATTGATTTTGCAGGCTGTACCGATGTGGTACTGCTTTACTGTGAGATAAGCATACGAAAATTGGAAGGAAAAGACATTGTGAAAAAATTGAGTTGGAATTGAAAAATAGGATCTAATTTTGAAAATAGAGTAATTCCTTTAGTTTTTTATAGCTCTGCATCTTTTTACTATAAATGCTCATTGAATATTGACATACTATTTATATAAATGGTAAAATTATACTATAAAATGTGGAAAGTTGGATTGGATTTGTTGAATTATAACAAAGCTAATCGTGCTTAACTGGCGGTTTATGTACTTGTAGAGCTTAGAATGATAGTTGGACGGATAAAAAAGGATTAAACGAGAAGAGGAGGTTGTATTTATGCAAAATAGAAAATTTAAAAAATTATCAACTTTTATAGCTGCTACAATGCTTTCAGTAGTAACAATAGGAACAACAGCTTTTGCCAGCCCTCAATTGTTGTTTGATTCTGAAGAAGGAATAGGAATAGAGGTGCATTGTTCCAATCCTAATGCTAGAGGTGATATTGAAGATAACTATACCAGTGTTGCAGGAGGGATGCTTTGGACCACGTGGAGAAATGGAAAAACATATAGAGCTAATTATGATCATTCTTCCAAAGAACATAGATGTACTGCTCTAAATGGAGATGGTGTATCATCTCGAAGTGCTTGGACAGCTAAAGGAATTACTGCTCGAAGTGGTTTTATTCCTCAAACAATTATTAATAATAAAAGTTACGCAAGCACCAGATAAAAAAGTTTACCTCTAAGAGGAGTCAACTATTTGTCTGTTGAATTAAAACATTAGACGCTTTGTTATCCGATTGCAAACTATATACAATGTATGAAACCGCCATAACTTTCCACAAATATATGACATCGAATTATTCAAGTAGAAGATTTATCTTACTTTGAAGTAGATCTTCGATGTAATGGTTTATACACTTGCAGTCCAATGTATTTAATTTCTAGTATTGTGCTGAAAAATAATACTATTTTGAAATTGTAATATGGTTATTATAGTCATAAAAGCTATGAAAGCAAAAAGAGAAATCTTTAAATATGTAGAATAGTGAGGCTGAGTGCGTGGAAAAAAAGGTCGTAATATTGCTAACTGTTATGACAATAGTGATTAATATCTTTTCATTTTTGCATATTAATCAAAATACTATCGATAAAATATTATATGATAAGACTACTATATCTTTTGATCTTTATACTGGCAAAGATTTATCAGACGTTTTGCTAAAAATAAATGAGTTTTCTAAAAAAAATAATGTTGAAATTGCACAATATAGCTTTTTGAGTTCAACTAGAAAAGACATATATTCTACGATGAAAGAGACATATAACGAAGTTTTGGTTGTTCCTAATATCTTTTCGGACAGAAAAATAAAGGTACATGATTTTAAAGAACTTCTTAATACTGGGTTTAAAAATTTAATATATGTCAATACTAAGAATGAAAGAATAATCCAAAAACTCTCAGATGATCTTAAAGAGGAGTGCGAGATTCAATATTCATTACCAAATATTTCCGAAAATACAAGATTTATTTATACAATCATAAATTCTTGGCCAGTCTTTACTCTTTACTGTTTTTTATTTGTATTAATTTTATTTTTTTATTATTCGAGAAGCCGAAAAGAATTTACTATTTACAGATTATGGGGATATACGTATAAACAAACCTATTACACACTAAATAGATTTATTTATATACCTTTGTTTTTACCCCTCCTACTGAACGGATTACTGGCTGGTGGGATTATATTTAAGTTTGGTCTTTCTAATCCATTACTTCAAGTTATCTGTGGGATGATACAATTAAATATAATTATCATATCTTTATTAATTCTTTTATCGAACATTATTTTTATATTTTTTTTTATTGCTGTAGATAATAAAAGAAGACAGATAATATCAAAGGTGATGATTATATCAAATATTTTAAGATTTTTTTTACTTTTTTTGATATTTCTCTTTATAAATAACTCTTTTGAAGAGAAAAAGGAGTTGGATAAAAATTTAGATAGTTTAACGGCATGGAGTGATACCAAAAACCTTTTTAACTTACAGGAAATCTATTCACCGTTTAATTATAGCGATTTAGCCGCTGAAGATATACTTAACAATAAAATCTTAAAGGTATATCAAGATTTAAGTGATTTGGATAAAGTATTTATCATTAGTACACGTAATTTCGATCGTTCAAATGTTGTCGATGATAATTATGACTATACTTATTTGTATGATTTAGAAAATGAGGAGGATTTGTACTCTCCTTATGGTCGAAATATCGTAGTTGATAAGAATTATTTGAAAAGGCATAAAATTAAATCTGTTAATGGCAAAAATGCTGCTGATATGATAGATATAGATGGTGATGTTTTAAATATATTAGTGCCTCAAAAATATAAAAAATATGAAAGAGTTATAGAGAACTCATTTAAAGATTGGTTTTATTTCCAAAGAGTCACAGTGACAAACATGTATAGAATGGCTAGTAATAAAACAGAGATTCATAAAGATATAGATGATTTAAATATTAATATCATCTATATAGAAAACAATCAGAAGTATTTTACATATAATCCATATGCCGGAGATAGCAAGAATACAATTGAAGATACCATCGTTACTGTGTATACAGAAAATATAGATGCATCTAATCTGGGATCGTATGTAGGAAGTGGCGTATTTGTGGAGTCTGAAGATGTAGATAATGTTTTGAAAGAAATTAGTTCCATAACTGAAAGATATGATGCTAATGAATTAAATTCAGTGGCATCAGTGTATGACAAAAAAGGAGAAGAAATCCAGTATTTGGAAAACAAGATCGGACAGTTAGTATTAAATATTATAATTATATTTCTGTTCTTGATTATGTTTATGATAGTGATTACATACTTTTATTATAAGCTGTTCTTTCGGGAGATTATTATAAAATCGTTATATGGGTACCCGTTTATTTATATTTATAAATCTCTGTTTCGGACAAACATGCTTGTAAATATAGGCGTATTACCGTTTATAGTGATTGTCTATAAACGGCTACCATTATATATGGTTGTCATACTTGGATGGCTGCTGCTTATAGACTATTTTATGGTTAGAATAGTCAGTAAGTATTTGCTTGCGAAAGGTGAGGCTCAATTCATAAGAGGAGAATTTAAATGATAAAATTATCAAAAATTTATAAAAGTTTTGACAAACGAGTTGTTTTATCAGACGTGACGCTATCTGTTAGTAACAACGAGTATGTTTGCATAACAGGTGAGAGTGGTGCCGGGAAAACAACATTATTAAATCTCATTGGATTACTGGATAAACCGGACTGCGGAGAAGTAAGTATAAATGATAAAACTCATTTTACTCCTAGGGAGATATTAAAGATGAGAAGAAATTTTTTTGGATATATATTTCAAGACTATTTGTTAATGAATGACAAAACGGTTCAGGAGAATATCAATATATCTAAAAATATACTTAAATATGAAAATGGAAAACAGGATGAAAAAGATATAAATGAAATTATGGAGAGGGTCAGACTGGATTCTGCTTATTTAAATAAAAAAGTCTATCAATTAAGTGGCGGAGAGCAACAGAAAGTGGCGATAGCAAGGATGCTGTTAAAGCCTTATGAGTTAGTATTAGCAGATGAGCCTACCGGAAATTTAGACTATAAAAATAAAAATGAGATTATAGAAATATTCAAAGAAATTAAAAAAAATAAAAAAACTATCATTTGTGTTACTCATGATAATGATGTGGCTGATTCTGCTGACAGAGTTATCAATTTAAGTAGACTATAAAAAATTTGAGATAGGAGGAGCGAAAAGTGTCAAAAAAAAGGAAAGTGATCCTTATTATATTAGTAATGATTTTTCTCTTATTTATTTTTCTTGTATATAGATATGGTTTTCAACATTTGATGATTATATTTCAAAGAATATGGCATTTAGTGTTTTAATACTTGTTGCCTAAGGAAAAGTGGAAATGGGTAAGCGCCTAGTTTTGAGATACACTTCAAGACTAGGCGTTTACTCATTATGAGTTAGAAAAAGGCGAATATCTAGTTAACCAAAAACTAAACGCTTACAAGAAGATGGTGGGCACTCCTGTGGATTTACCACAGGAGTTTTTCAGAATCAATAGAGACATATGGCAGGCACTGACTATAAAAGTTGGTGCTTCTTTTTTGACCTTTTCCAAAAGTAGCTGACATGAGCCACATTGCCACGTGTGATTAGTGGAAAAATAATTTTTTTGCGAAAGTACCGTCCAAATGCCCTCTGAAACTTGCTATTAGTGAGGGAATATTTCATTTATGCGGAAAAAATTTGCAAAAGGGGGTTGGTAAATACTGTTTCCAAAGCTTTATAGGTAGAGGAACAATTATTTTAAAAAATTATCCATAAAAGATGTCCGCTTTTGCCTGCCTCAGTACAGAGTATGTGAAGGGACTAACAAAAGTAAAAGAAAAAATGATAAAAATGCAAAAAAATATCACGAATTTTTTGCATCATGCCAAGTCATTTGACTTTAGTAATCAGAGGACGTTTTGGAATGTTCCTTCGCTGAACCTTGACAATCGATAAGTGCACCCTGGAAGCCTACCAGGAGTTCTGCCATGACCTTTCTTTTTCTGGAAGCAAGCGGAATCATAATGACACTCCCGATGATGGGCGGCTGACCAAAGCCTTATGGTCAGTGACCTGTGTATGCAGGCAGAGGCAGTCTGAGACGGCTGCAGGTGGCAGGGAAACGCACACCAGACCGCCGGAATAACGGAACTGATAACAATGTTTACAGGGCGAGATGCTCGGAAAGGAGCAGTTTATGACAGAACTGAAAATGAAAGAAATGCAGCTAATCAACTGGTTTGGATGCTCGAATCTGAACTGTACAAGGGAGAGAATCCATCTGGTTGCTATGCTTGCAATGGATGAAGAAATGAAAAAGAATCTTTACAGAGTATGCAGATTCCTTGCAAGAGAGGAAATTGCATATCGGTATCCGATTATGTATGAAATGATCCGGAGAATGTTTTCACCGGATGATACCAATCCACCGGAAGCATGTGCAATGTTTATACCAGACTGTGAAGTAGATGATGAAGAATATGCAATGGCAGCGTAGCTGCGGAAAGGACAGTAGCGATTATGAATAAAGTGATTTTAATGGGAAGACTGACAAAGAATCCGGAGATCAAATATGCCGGAAAAGATAATGATATGGCAGTAGCAAGATATACACTTGCGGTAAATAGAAGATATAAACGTGACGGAGAACAGGAAGCAGATTTTATTTCGTGTATCACGTTTGGTAAGAGTGCAGAGTTCGCACAGAAATATCTTCACAAAGGAATGAGGATTGTGATTGGTGGTCGTATCAGTACCGGTAGTTATAAGGATAAGGACGGGAAAACAATTTATACTACAGATGTGATTGTGGAAGAACATGAATTTGCCCAGAACAAGGACAGCGGTGCTGGGGTAGATTCATCAGAAACATCGAAAACAGATAAGGACGGATTTATGGAAGCACCGGAAGGAGAGGTTCCATTTGACTAAACCGGGATAAATGGTTGGAGAGGCTGCTCTTTGCCGGGGCATTCTCTTTTCCATTTTAAAGAAGAAATCAAAAATTACAGGTATTCAACCTAACGAAAACGTGATATAATCAAAATATGGTTGAATGAGAAATATGGAGGTAGCTTATGGGCGTAAGTTATAACAGATTATGGAAAATGCTCATAGATAAAAATATGAAGCGGATAGAGATGCAGTACCTCACTGGGATCAGTGGTAATATTCTTGCCCGGATGGGAAAAAACCAGTATGTATCAATGGAGACGATTGAGAAGATATGCAAGAAGCTGGACTGCACTGTTGATGAGATGATGGAATTTACAGATGATGAATAACAGGAGCAGATATGTCAAATTATTAAATCTGGCAGAATGCTTCAGAAGTCGAAAAAAGAAATTGAAAAAAGATAACATGCCGGATACGGCATAATTCTCTTGGCAAAGCTAAGAGCGCACTTCTATACATGCAATTTCATCTGCCTGTATCGTGCGACCTGCGGTGCTGCTCCCGGTTTTGAGAAATCTCAATCCGGGAAATACAGCGAAATCAGAGATTTCGTACAAGGGGAGTTTCCCCTTGCGGCACAAGTGCCTATCCCCGATAAAGTTTGTGGCTGAATATTTCAGATACAGACATATAAAGTGATAGAAAGCGTGAAATATAAATTTGAAGGGTGACAATATATGAAGTATTTATATTTGCATGGACTAGGGCAAAAACCAGACAGTTGGAATAGAGTAATAAAAGAAACGAAAGTATCGAAAAGCAGTCGCAGTTTAAGTTTATCAGAGATGTTAGAAGGGAAAGCTGCTACATATAAGGAATTATATTCAGCATTCTCATCAGAGTGCGACAAGGAGAATGAAGAAATTGTCTTATGTGGGCTTTCACTGGGAGCTGTTTTGACACTTAATTATGCGATAGACCACCCGGATAAAGTAAAGGCACTCGTATTAATTGCAGCACAATATAAAATGCCAAAAAAATTATTAAAAGTTCAGAATATGTTGTTTCATCTTATGCCGAATTCGGCATTCAATAAAATGGGCTTCAAAAAAGCAGATGTTATTAACCTATGTGGTACGATGGCTGAATTAGATTTCAGCGACTCACTTCATAAGGTGTCTTGTCCGGTATTAATCGTTTGTGGAGAGAAGGACAATGCGAACAAAAAAACTGCAAAAGAACTTTGCCATTATTTGAACAATTCCAACTTCCATGAACTTATGAAAACAGGTCATGAAGCAAACATAGAAGATCCGGAAGAGTTGGCGATCGTGTTGCAAAGATTTTATGATAGTATCAATTAACTTCCCATTTATCGGGAAGTCGCAGAGAACGAAAAATCGGGAGTTATTGAACGGAATTTTGGAAATTATCGGGGAACATTAGTATGAAGAAATGTAGATATTGTGGCAAAGAACTAAATAGTAATTTTGAATTCTGTAGCAATGAATGCGAAAACAGTTATAGGAAGATAATTGAGAAAGATAGACAGAAAATCAAGTATTTTATGATAGGGATTATTTTAGGGTTTTTAGTTATGTTTTATGGCATTACATTAAACAGCGACTTTATTATAGGAATTGGAATTATAGTAATGGGTATAGATGTTGTTGTGTTGCCATTTACCACTCCAGAAACAACAACTTTTTTAGGATACCGAAAGTCAAAAGTTGTAGGAAGAATACTTGGTATATTACTTATAGCGGTTGGATTATGGGTAGGGCTTGTTTGATTACAAATTCCAGTTTTTGAAACAGAGAAATCGGTAGTTATGGAGGTGAAAAATGTATTTCACAGACGAAAAAGACTATATTATGCGAATGATAAAAGAAATGGTAAGAGTATTATTTTCTTTAATGTTTGGGAAAAAGTATGTTTCTGTTGAACTTGAAAAAGAAAATAAATATGAAGTATCAGGGAAAAATTTGAAAGATTTTCTTGATATGATTGATTCTGGGAAAATTAACGAAGCAGAGAATATACTTTTAGATAGCATTGATTATACAGACAGAAATGAGGTAATGGCAGCAGCTTTTTTCTACCAATATCTTAGTGAGAAGGATAGTGAGTTTTTGAAAAATAATAATTATACAAAAGAAGAAGTGATGTCTGGTTTTAAGCAATTACTTATGCAGTCAGGATATACTGATTTGCTATGTTTGGTCAAAGCTGAAGAGTAATGTAGAAAATTCAAAGAGATAAGAGTGATTGGCTGAAAGGAGAAATTGTATTATATGTTCTATATTGTTTTTGACTTTATGATGGCAGTGATTATGTTTTTGTTTGGAATGTGGTTTTATAAATCAGAAGGAAAAGCTGCTAAATTCTTGTCGGGTTATAATATGAAATCAGCGGATGAACGAAAGAAATACGATGAGAATGCTATGTGTAAGGCATATGGAAAAAGAATGATGTTTATGTCAGTTCCTTTTATTATTGGAATAATCATAGATATCCAATATCAAGGAATAGGCTGTTGGATCGCATGGGGGATATGGCTTATTATGTTTGTTTTGTTGCTTATTGATAGACATAAAAGAGAACGTTAAATTCAAGTTTGTAGAATTAAGAAAATTGGAATTTCGTGGGAGGTGTTATACAAATGAAACTGGCAGATTTATCAACTGGACCAGACTGGGTAGTATATGTTGGATTTATAATATTTGCTGTACTTTCCATAGTTTTGATTTCTGGACATGGAAGTTGGTTAATTTCCGGATATAATACAGCTTCAAAAGAAGAAAAGGCAAAATATAATGAAAAAAAACTATGCAGAACAATGGGAATTGGAATGTCTGTTATAGCAATTCTTCTATTAATTATGGGAGTGTTTGAAAATATTTTACCGGCATTTTTTGTGTATATTGCATTGGGTATTATTTTAGCTGATGTTGTGATAATTATTGTCTTGGGAAATACAATATGTAGAAGGTAACAAATTTCGACTTGTGGACTTTAACAACTCGAAATTTTCAAAGGGACTAACGAATAAATGAACAAAGAACATAATAATGAAAATAAAAATGACGAAGAAGATACTTTAACATTAGCCAAACTTTTTAGTAATTGGTATGTAGGTGCTGTTGTAGGATTTGCACTAGGTACTTTAAAGGGTGATTTAACAACAGCGAGTATAGGTTTGGTTATTGGAGCTACTGTAAGTTGGATATTTAAGAAGTGTTTAATGAGCAAAAAATGAGTTTGTTTGTTAACTTCCGGTTGACCAAGAAAAACGAGGAGGATTCATTATGAGTGAGAAAACAGAGATTACTTTCATGCAAACAAGATTAATCCGGCTTGCTTCAGAAGAGTGGCATTTACCTGTTGAACAGATTATCCACTTGTTTAAAGAAGCTGATGTTCTTGGATATATAGAAAAATGTTATGGAATTTTTCATTGTGAAGGCGATGAAGCTGTGCTTGAAGATATTACTGAATTTTTGAAAGGAAAGGGGATAGAGATTAGTGCTTGAGTTAAAAGATGGATTTGTTCTCTATCATGGAAGCTATTGTGAGGTAAAAGAGCCAGATCTTGCCAAATGTGCAAAGAGAAAAGATTTTGGGCAGGGATTTTATTTAACTACATCCAAGGAGCAGGCAGAAAGTTTTCTGAGAACCTCAATAGCCAAAGCAATCGCAACCGGAACAATTGAAGAGGGACAGAAGTTCGGATATATTTCGACTTTTGAATTCAACCTTTCAGGAAATCTTGAAACGCATATTTATGAAAATGCAGATGTAGACTGGTTACATTGCATTGCAGCTCATCGAAAGAAAAAAATGTTTATCGAAGTTGAACGTGAAATGGCAAGGTATGATATCATTGCAGGAAAGATTGCGGATGATGCAACAAACGCTACCCTTACTGCTTACCTTGCCGGGGCTTTCGGGACAGCAGGCGATAAGGAGGCAGACGATTTCTGCATCAGACAGTTATTGCCCAATAAACTAAAAGATCAATATTGCTTCAAAACAGAAGCCGCCATTAAGTGTCTGAAATTTGTGAAAGGTGAGAAGATATGGCTGAAGTAACAATTCCAAAGGAAAAAATGAATTATACAATAGACCTTCTTATCACTATGGTGACAGATGAGATTGCAGAAGAAACGGGAAAGGACAGAAAAGAGATATTGACAGATTTTCTATGTTCAAAGACAGGAAAAGCACTGTATGATGAGAAAACAAAGCTGTGGTGCAATGGTCCGGCATATATAGCTGAATTGTATAGGGAAGAGTTAAAGAAATTCGGATATCAGATTTGAGATGAATGCATATCCAGATGGTGTTAAAAACTTCCGCTATTATATCGTTGTGACAACTAAATATTTCAAAAACGCTGAGGTCAGCATTTCCTAATCATAGGACAACGACCTCAGTTTTTTTATACCTAGGAATCGGCATTCATGAATCAGCCGGTTCTTTTTGTTTACAGAAAAATGAAGGAGAACGACAAAGTGAGCAGAGCAAAAAATCCGAAATATGAATCTATGTCACTGGAAGAATTGAAGGCAAATATGGAAAAGAGCAGACAGGAACTGGAGGTTGCAATCCACAACAAAAACCTTCTGGAGCAGAGAAAAAAGTTAGTGGAACGCAGGGAACGCTCCCACCGGCTGATTGTCAAAGGGGCAGAGTTTGAGAAAGCGTTTCCGTTGTCCAGAGATCTGGAGCAGGAAGATGTTCAGAATATAATGAACCAGCTGCAGAACAGCAGTTACAACAAGAGTATTGTGCGGCAGACTTATATCTCAGCGTCACAAAAAGACCGACAACAGATTGCAGAAGCGGTTAAAAAAACAGAGAAGGGAGATGACAGTTAATGGCATTGTATCATTTTTCAGTAAGACATGTATCCAGAGGGAAAGGGCAGATGGTGGTTGCTTCCGCAGCCTATATTTCCGGGCAGAGGATTTATGACGGTTATTACAATAAGATACATGACTATACAAGCAAGTCGGGCGTGGTATTTACAGAAATTCTGACACCGGAGTATGTGCCGGAGCGTATGACAGACAGGGAAACACTCTGGAACGAGGTGGAGCATGTAGAAAGGAACAACAAGGCGCAGCTTGCCTATTCGTTTGACATTGCCCTGCAGAATGAACTGACACTTGAGGAAAATATAAGACTGGCGAAAGAATTCTGCCAGGAGCAGTTTGTGGTATGTGGCATGATCGTGGATCTGGCAGTCCATGAGGGAAAATCGGATAATGAAGAAGAGCCGGATAATCCACATTTCCATGTGCTTGCCCCAATCCGTCCTTTTACAGAGGAAGGAATCTGGGGCAATAAACAGAGACGGGAATATATTCTTGATGAGGATGGAAACCGGGTGAAGGACGCGAAAGGAAAAGATATGTTCAATGCTGTTTCTACTACCGGTTGGAATGATCCCGAACTTTTAAAAGAATGGCGGCGGGCATGGACAGAGAAAGTAAATGGGAAATTCCAGGAGTGCCACATGGCAGCCAGAATCGACCACCGTTCCTACAAAGAACAGGGGATTGACCTGATCCCGACCATCCATGAGGGATATGAAGTCCGGGCAATGGAGAAAAAGGGAATCAAAACGGTAATCGGAGAACTGAACCGGGCAATCCGGCAGTTCAACCAGATGTTTATTTCTCTAAAAGAGTCTATTCAGTGGATGAAGAC
>OKTS01000296.1_pt1 | contig 30671 bp, 24 predicted proteins | sample 1606331 | NCBI WGS metagenome assembly OKTS01 (sample SAMEA3879564, study PRJEB24766) | human gut metagenome | biome: human-associated habitat; feature: feces | place: USA | collected 1985/1987 | reverse complement strand
ATAAACCGGTACTTCCCAGCCAAACGCCTCATACAGACGATTATATTTTGGAGCAGATGAAAGATACTCATTGCCTCGCACTACATGAGTGATCTCCTGCAAATGATCGTCTACAACATTCGCAAAATTATATGTTGGATAACCATCTGTCTTGATCAAGATCATATCATCAAGTTCTGCATTATCTACCTCAATATCGCCGTAAATGGCATCATGAAAGGTCGTTGTTCCCTCTGTCGGATTGTTCTGACGAATAACGTAAGGAATCCCTGCGTCAAGCTTTGCCTGAACTTCTTCTTTGGAAAGATGCAGACAATGCTTATCATATTTTGCAATTTCCTTGCCATCTTCTGTTTTACTGGATGCTCTCAGCTCTTCCAAACGCTCTTTCGTACAGAAGCAGTAATAAGCCTCTCCTTTTTCCACTAATTGTTTAGCATAGTCCAAGTACACACCTGTCTTCATACGTTCACTCTGCACATATGGGCCAACACCGCCATCCTTGTCCGGACCTTCATCATGTACCAGACCCGTCTTTGCCAGAGTACGGTAGATGATATCAAGTGCACCTTCCACAAAACGTTCCTGGTCTGTATCCTCTACACGAAGGAGGAAATCTCCCCCTTCATGCTTTGCGATCAGATACGCGTATAGTGCTGTTCTTAAGTTACCCACATGCATTCTTCCTGTCGGGCTTGGTGCAAATCTTGTTCTTACTTTCTTACTCATTCTATCTTCTCCAATTCCTGTTTGTTATTGTTCAATCTCGTCATATTATAGCGCAAGTCCCCAGATTCTTCAACAAACAAAATCAATGTTTTTCTTTTACTCCAAAAGTTTCACCGTTTCAGGAATACTTTCCGTCTGTTCAAGTGTACAGGATCTTGCATCAATACATTCCAGATTTGTTCCATCAAATGCACTTTCCGCAAAACTTTTCACACTTTCCGGCACCTGAAAGGTTCCTGTCCACGCTGCCGGAAATACAAGAAGAACTGTGCCATCTGCCGTGTAAAGTACACCATCTACCGTAACATAGGCTGGATTTGCTGCATCTGCTTCTATCCATCCCAGATTACTCAGCCCCACAAACGCTCCTGGCTGAATATTTGTTATATTAGCAGGAATTTCAATCTCTTCCACAGCAGAACCAAGATCCGACAGTGCTCCTCTCGCAATTCCAGAACATCCTTCTTCAGGAAAGTACAATACTCCATCCTTTATCACTTCTTTGTCTCCTGAAAGTCCACAGATCATACCTTCCGCATTAATAAGATATCCGGTATCTGTATTTTCCACTGCTATCGACCCTTCTTCATCCTCATTTTCATTTTTTACATTTTCCATTGAATCAGGATTTGTAATTACCGGTTCACTTGCAACATTTATAGTTGTATCTCTTTTCACGCCTGGTTTTTCTGCCACAATCTCTTCTACTACTGGTTCTTCCACCGCAATTTCTTCTACCATAGGTTCTTCCACTAAAATTTCTGCCGGAACAGCTGCTACCTGGATAACATCTGCTTGGATAGTTTCTGCTGATAAGAAAGAATGCTCATCCATTTTTTCCGGTTCTTTTATCTGTTTTGTTATTGTTACTTTTTCCGGCAGATCATTTCCCGACACATTTATATCCTCTGTTGTCGCACAGACCTCTATTTCGGAAATCAGATTCTTTTCCAAATATAATGAAACAATTTCCTGTGCAGACATCAGAATCAGCGCACCACTTAACAAAGTCACTCCCACTCTGACATATGGTTTTCTCGCCGCTTCCTGATGCCATTCATTCCAATTCAGTCCTATATCCATGTTCTCTTATTCCTTTCTCTTTCCCCCACATTTTAATATACGAAATAATTTTAGTTTATCAAAGAAAAAAGGATGCTGCAACCAAATGCAACATCCCTTTGATTTTTCCGCTTTGTCCTGATAGATTCCAAGGATTCTATACGTTAATTTCAGCCTTCACGCCAAGGATCTCTTTATTCTTTTCAAGCAGTGGACGGATCACATTCTTAAGATAAGCATCTACCTGCTCACTTGCACGTCCAACATATTTCTCCGGTTTCATTGTCTTCTGAAGATCCTCTAAAGTCAGGTTGAATGCCGGATCTGCTGCGATCAGTTCAAGAAGGTTATTGTCAAGTCCCTTCTCTTTTACATTTCTTCCTGCTTCCATAGAAAGCTCACGGATTCTTTCGTGCAGCTCCTGACGGTCTCCACCGGCTTTAACAGCATCCATCATAATATTCTCTGTTGCCATGAATGGAAGTTCGGACATCAGACGCTTCTCGATTACTTTCGGGTATACAACCAGTCCGTCTACAACGTTCAGACAAAGATCAAGTATTCCGTCGATTGCAAGGAATCCTTCCGGAACACTCAGACGCTTGTTAGCGGAATCATCAAGTGTTCTCTCAAACCACTGTGTTGCAGATGTGATTGCCGGATTAAGTGCATCGATCATCACATATCTTGAAAGGGAAGCAATTCTCTCACTTCTCATCGGGTTTCTCTTATAAGCCATTGCTGAAGATCCGATCTGTGTCTTCTCAAATGGTTCTTCAATTTCTTTCAAATGCTGGAGCAGACGGATATCATTAGAGAATTTGTGAGCACTTGCAGCAATTCCTGCCAGTACATTCAGTACTCTTGTGTCTACTTTTCTTGAATAAGTCTGTCCGGATACCGGATAACATGCCTTAAATCCCATCTTCTCAGCGATCATTGGATCGATCTTGTCAATTGTCTCCTGATCTCCGTCAAACAGTTCAAGGAAACTTGCCTGTGTTCCTGTTGTTCCTTTAGATCCAAGCAGTTTCAGGCTTCCAAGTACATATTCCAGATCCTCAAGATCCATTTCAAACTCCTGCATCCAGAGAGTTGCTCTCTTTCCAACAGTTGTCGGCTGTGCCGGCTGGAAATGTGTAAAAGCAAGTGTAGGCTGGTTCTTCTGCTCCTCTGCAAACTTCGCAAGCTCTGCAATTACATTCACAAGCTTTGTGCGAACCAGTTTCAGTGCTTCTGCCATAATAATAATATCTGTATTATCTCCTACATAACAGGATGTAGCTCCAAGATGGATGATTCCTTTTGCTTTCGGACACTGAACACCATATGCATAAACATGAGACATAACATCATGACGTACAACCTTCTCACGTTCCTTTGCCACCTCAAAGTTAATATCATCCGCATGACTCTTCATCTCTTCAATCTGCTCATCCGTGATGTTGAGTCCAAGCTCCTTCTCAGTCTCTGCCAGTGCGATCCAAAGTCTTCTCCATGTTCTGAACTTTTTGTCCGGTGAGAAGATATACTGCATCTCCCGGCTTGCATAACGCTCTGAAAGCGGGCTTACATAACGATCATTACTCATAATTCTTTTCTCCTTGTTTCATATCTTTATCGTAACTGTTCATCTATTATAACACATAAACTGAGTCTTCAAAATCAATTTTGTTCAAATGCCTGACTGATATCCTCTTTCGGAACTTCCATCGGATACTTTCCTGTAAAGCAGGCATCGCAATACTTAAGATCTCCAACCATGTCTTTCAGTTTCTCAATCTCCATGTATCCAAGAGAGTCTGCTCCAATCAGCTGACGGATCTCCTCCTGTGTGTGAGTATGTGCGATCAGCTGCTCATTTGACGGAACATCCGTTCCAAAGAAGCATGGATGTAAGAACGGTGGAGAACTGATACGTACATGTACCTCTTTTGCTCCGGCTTTTTTCAGCATCTTAATGATATTTGCACAAGTTGTTCCACGCACGATGGAATCATCTACCATTACGATTCGTTTTCCCTTTACAACTTCCGGAATCACATTCAGTTTGATTTTTACACTGGAAACACGTTCGCTTTGTTTCGGTTTGATAAATGTTCTTCCCACATAGCTGTTCTTGTGAAATGCCATTCCATACGGAATTCCTGACTGCTCAGAATATCCTTTCGCTGCTACCAGACCGGAGTCCGGAACTCCTACAACAAGATCAGCGTCTACCGGATAAGATTCCGCAAGTGCTTTTCCTGCCAGAATTCTGGAATGGTATACACCTACACCATCGATTGTACTGTCTGTTCTTGCAAAATAAATATACTCAAAAATACATCTTGCCTGTTTTTCCGAATCGATCACCATACTCGTATCTGACTGGATTCCATGTTTTCTTGTAATTGTTACGATTTCTCCCGGAAGAACATCTCTTACAAACTCACCGTCTACAGCTGCAATTGCACAGCTCTCAGAAGCAAGGAAATATGTATTGTCACGTTTTCCGATGCACAGCGGCTTGAGTCCAAATGGATCTCTTGCACCAATCATTTTTCTCGGGCTGCTAACAACAAGTGCGTATGCACCCTTGATCTTCTGCATCGCACACTTCACTGCTTCTTCTGCTGTCGGTGTATGAAGACGCTCTCTCGCAATAAGATATGCGATTACTTCAGAATCTATTGTTGTCTGGAAAATAGCACCTGTCTGGCTGAGTTCTTCTCTCAGCTCGATTGCATTTACTAAATTTCCGTTATGTGCAATCGCAAGTGTTCCCTTTACATAGTTTATAACAAGTGGCATTGCATTCTCTACACGTGTTGCGCCTGCTGTTGAATATCTCACATGACCCACACCAAGATTTCCTTTCAGCTCCGAAAGGCCCTCTTCGTCAAACACATCATCCACATGGCCAAGTCCTTTTTTTGAAAGGACTTTTCTCTTCCCATAAGTGTCTGTCACTGCAATACCGCAGCTCTCCTGACCTCTATGCTGCAGAGCAAACAAGCCATAATAGACTGATGCAGCCACATCATGCCCATCCACATCATAAGCACCAAAAACACCGCATTCTTCCCCAAGTCCCGTCACTGCTTTTTCAAATTCACTCATGTCAGTTTATGCTCCTTACCTAGTTCCTGCTAGTTTTTATCATGATTTCTGTATCATACAAAACCGATTATAATATAAGGCGGAGTGAAAATCAACATTCCCTCCGCCTTGTATTTCTTCCTGCTCATTATTTTATTTACGTCCAATATATTAGTATTTCTAATATATTCGTCGTTTTATTCTTCGTATCTTATTACCGCCTTCATTTTTTGTCCAGTATTTACAAAATCACTATCCATTTGTATAACGAGACAAAAATTGACGGGTACGCTCTTCTTTTGGATTCTCAAACACTTCCTCAGGAGTTCCCTGCTCAAGTATCTTACCGTCATCCATAAACAGAACTTTGTCCGATACGTCTCTTGCAAATGCCATCTCATGCGTTACGATGATCATCGTAGTATTCTGATCTGCAAGTCCTTTGATAACTTTCAGTACTTCACCTGTAAGCTCCGGATCAAGCGCTGAAGTCGGCTCGTCAAAGCATAGAATATCCGGACTGAGCGCAAGTGCACGGGCAATCGCCACACGCTGACACTGTCCTCCGGAAAGTTGATGCGGATAGTTATTCATACGCTCTGAAAGTCCCATCTGATCTAAGAGGCGCTTTGCTTCTGCTTCAATCTCTGCGTGTATCTCTTTCTTGTGCGCCTTATAATCAGGCTGACTTTTTGCAAGTAGTTCCTTCGCCAGCATTACATTCCCAAGTGCTGTATACTGCGGGAACAGATTAAAAGACTGGAATACAAGTCCAAAATGTAATCTTTTCTTACGGATCTCACTTTCCTGTTTTGTTACAGGATTTGCAGCATCAAACAATAATTCATCATTTACACGGATCACACCTTTATCCGGTGTCTCCAGAAAATTCAGGCAGCGCAGAAGTGTCGTCTTTCCACTTCCCGAGGAACCGATCAAGGAAAGTACCTGTCCACGTTCCAACGAAAAGCTGATATCTTTCAATACTTCTGTCCGTCCAAATGTTTTATTAATATGTTCTACTTCAAGTATTGCCATTTATCTCTTCCTCCCCATTTAATTAAAATATTCCAGCTTCTTCTCAAGCTTTCCAAGAAGGACTGTCAGAATACCATTGAAGATCAGATAATAAAAAGCTGTAAAGAACATCGGCCAGATCGCACCTGAGATTCCCTGAGAACCTTTCAGGAACGCCTGTCCTGCCCAGATAATCTCCTGCAGTGCAATGATTCGTGCAAGAGAAGTATCTTTTACAAGTGTGATGATCTCATTTGACATCGGTGGAACAATTCTCTTCACCATCTGAAGCAGCTTAACCTTAAAGAAGATCTGATGCTTTGTCATTCCAAGAACAAGTCCGGCCTCCGTCTGTCCCTGTGGGATACCCTGGATTCCTCCGCGGTAAATTACCGAGAAATAGCATGCATAGTTAAAGATAAATGCAACCGAAGCTGCAAGAAATCTTCCGCTTTCACCGCCACCCCAGATTGGGTTTCCTAAGACCAGTCCCGGGAAATAATAAATGATCAGCATCTGGATCATAAGCGGTGTGCCTCGCACGATCCAAACAATGATATTCGTAATATAACTCAACGGTTTAAAATGTGACATTGATCCAAATGCAATAACCAGTCCCAACGGAATAGCTCCAAGAAGCGTTGCAAAAAACAGCTTCAGCGTCTGTAAAAATCCCACATTCAGTGAGTGAATAACGATTGGAAATTGTTCCATAATAAGTTCCATTTTATTAAAGCTCCATCCTAAATTTATTTTTCGATCAATGCAGCCTGTACTTTATAAGTCTCAGCACATTTCTTCATTGATCCATCTTCCATACTCTTTTTAAAGTAATCATTCAGAGCTGCTGCAAGATCAGATCCTTTACGGAATCCAACGCCATACTCCTCATTGTTCAGACTTATTGTGTAAGTAAGATCTGCATAACCTGTTCCTTCTCCGATCATAGCTGCTGCCATCAAAGCATCAATTGCAGCTGCATCTGAGTTTCCGGAAGCAACCTCCATCAGTGCATCTGCCTGTGATGAAACGGCTGTATACTGAGCACCGATTCTGTTTACCTGCTCTTCTCCTGCACTTCCTGCTTCTACTGCAAAAGTTAAATCTTTCACACTTTCCTCATCCTGATACTTATCTGCTTTGTCAGCCGGTACAACTACAACCTGCGCGTTATTCATATAAGCATCTGTGCATTCCATAGAACTCTTCACTTCATCAATCAGTGTCATACCATTCCATACGCAGTCGATTGACTTTCCATCAAGCTCAAGCTCTTTATTATCCCAGTCAATCTCTACAAATTCTGCCTCAACTCCGATACTCTCTGCAAATGCTTTCGCCATGTCTGCATCAAATCCGACCCACTCACCATTATCATCTTTATAATCCATTGGTTCAAAATCAGTAACACCGACCACGAGTGTCCCTTTGTCTTTCACATATTCAAGATCACTCCCTGTTGATTCCGCTTTCTTATTCGCATTAGAAGAGTCTGAACCACATCCTGCTAACATAGAAACTGCAAGTCCTGCACATAATAACACACTTAATACTTTTCTTTTCATAATAATACCCTCCATCATCGAGCTTGGCTTTTATTCTCTACCAATGAGTCACTGTACCACGGTAAAGTTACTGTTGTATTCTACCATAGCATACAATATATGTCAAACCCCAAAACAGTAACCAAAAGGTACGGAACAATGCAGGTTACTGTTCACTCCTGTGTCAATCACTCCGCTGATTGACACGGAGGATGCGCGTTTTGACTTGAATGCATCTCGCCCCATCGCCAAAGGCGATTTAAAATGGCGAGATGCGTTGCTGGTCGCACATCGTGTGAACAGTAAACAATGCAGCTGCTCATAGATTCTGTGAACAGCTGCATAAAAAGTCTGTATTATGTATGATTTCTTCTATGTTTCCTCTTCCACTTCTCCAAAAGTACTTCATTTGGCTCAATCTGAAGATTCTGCTTCACTTCGTCCATTTCGCTTCTCATCTGTGCATTCACTTCCTGATATTCACTGTGCTTTGTAAGCAGAATGTGAAATTCTTCCAGCGACATATACTTATAAGACGCATACAGATATGGTTTTAGTAATTCCTTATCTTCGCAGATCTGGTAGGCTCTGTCATACATTTTGGCCGCTTCCTGATAAAGGAACAATCGTCCATATGCAGCTCCAAGACATGCATAGATCTTTCCATAGAATTTTTCATCTACACTCTCATCTTTTTCCTGATTCAGGATTTCCTGATAAACGATGATTGCTTCTTCAATCTCACCGCTTTCAAGAAGATTATCGCCTTTATACTTCTTACGCTCTACATCCTTCTGATTTTTCAGATGTTCCAAAACATTCTGGATACGGATCATCTCAGATTCTTTATAGATCTTTGAAGCTTTCAAGATTGTAAGAACAAAGTTCTCGACAGATCCACGCATACGCATCAAATCTCGAAGCTGCTCTGCCAGTTCTTTCATCCCGATCTCTTCTTCCAACCAGGTGCAAAGCGGTTCATTCATGATCGTATAATCGATCAGATATAAATTATTACACAGATAGTAACACAATTCTTCTATTGTAAAGATCCTGCAGTGGATCCTGGAAATCTCATAAGGATGTGCTGCGTGTCTGTCATGACAAAGAATTAAATTTCCCATCATTACCTCCTAAATGTATCACCTTTTCCTCACGGAAATCCGTCGGCAGGAAGAAATCTCCAAATCCGACATCACGTACTGTAATCTTGCAGGTTTTTTCATCCTGAAACATCGTTTCTATCTGAAGTCTTGTAGAGTACTCTGCTCGCTTTGGAAGTCTCTCCAAAGAGATTTTTTCGGTCTTAACCGTTCCCTGAACCAGTGACTCGATATGGAATTCTATATCATCACCCTCTTCAAGGATCACTTCCCACTGATTATTTGACTCATACCAGTGTGCACCCCAGGAAACAAGCGGATACCACATTTCCTGACCATCCACACGCATATTGACTGTAATCTGATCTGTCAGCTTAGTCTCCGATAGATAAACCGGATTCTCTATATGCATATACAGTTTTCTGTATGCAGTATAGCAAGCTCCTTTGCTGTACAGATTATTTCCGATAAATGCTCTTCTTCCATTGCAAAGCACCCGCAATGACTTCGGATACCAGTTATTTTCGAACCCTTCTCCTGTCAGGAATACAGAAGAAACAATCCTCTTATCAAACACGCTCTGTATAAATTTACAGAACATCGCATCAGCTTCTTTTGCTTTGTCCTCGTTCAAAACCGGATAAACAAGCGCCAGTTCTTTCATATGTGCATTTGCAACTTCATCAACCGTAACAAATGTAGTCTTTCCACCACCAAGTCCCGGCTTCAGTCTGCGCAGCATATATGCTTTGATCTCATTACGGTCACAGCAGAACAATGCTGCATCATACTGCCACAGTTCTTTCGGCTGATAGAAGAGATAATTGCAAAAACTCTCTTTATAATCCTGAATAAAGATATGTCTTTTATCAATATTCATGCGAACTGCGATCCTTCGAAGCATCTGTGCCAGTTCTTCTGTAAGAACCGGTACACTGAACACAATTCCATCAATTTTAGGAAATGACTGTAAAGACATCTGGATAAACTGTGAAAGCAGCCATACTGCATCATATGTCTCATCACCAAATTCAATTTTCTCATTTGCAAGACTTCTCGAAAGCAGACGGGCAACGGTAAATCCTTCTTTCAGTGTTGCAAGACGTCTTGCCTCTTTTCCATAGGCCCATGTGTCTCTTAGTTTTCCAATAATCAAAGGAATCTGGAAATTATCTGAGTCAACTTCCAGTGTCTGAGGTTCCATCTCTTTATCATTATAAAAACTGATCTGGCATGTCTTTTCATTTATCTCATATCCAATTATACTTCCCTGTCCCATGAAAAGATTTCCTCCTTAATACTGTATGAACATATGTGATGCAACCGCATCTTCCAGTGCATACTGCTTCATCTTCTTCTCTCGTTCTTCCGGATCTTCTTCCAGAATAATGTCATTGAGCCTTCCATATCTGCCCGGTTCACCTTTTTCAACCGTATGCTGGCAGATCTTTTTCTCACTTCTGTAAGAATTTCTGTCAATTGTTTCTTTAAAATAATAGATCAGTCGTTCATGCGAGAACAACACAAACTTCTTCACATACAAATTCTCATACATTGGTGTCAGAAGTTCTGTTGCATAATCAGAATCTCCGTTTCCACCTTTCTGCAACTGATAATACAACATAACACGGCTATCCTTCTGGCCCTTGTATTCTACCAGTGTCTTATCCCACAACTGGAATTCAATCAGCCACTCCTTATCATACTTAAGGAAAAATGGGAAATAAATCTGTTTGCCACAAAGTTCCTGCATAAACTTTTTCAGCGTCTTCTTAAGGCTTGTTTCATACTCTTGATCCGAATAATATTTCAAAACAGCAATCATACAAATATCGATTGTTGCCTCACCCTTCTCTGCTTCCCTGCAGATAATATCAATTATAGATTTCTCTATCTTACGTGCTTCTACAACATATTCTCTGGAGACATATGCCAGATAAGCCTGCTGGAGCCGGAAGTATGCACCTTCATCATAATAAGCTTCAAATACTTTTGTCTCCTGGAATAATTCCTCTGAAAAGAGCATCTGTGTAATGATCCGTTCTGCCAGTTTGTGTGTATGGACTTCATACTCTCTGGCAACTTTCCACAATTCCTTCATCTCCTGTGTTGCTCCACAGTAGAAGTTTGCCAAATACGTAAGAATCACTTTATCATACTGTTTTTTCTTAAATAAATCATAACAAACATAGGTCAGAAAATCATCATTCTCATAATTTGTCTCACGAATCATCTTGCTGCACAGTGCCTGGATCTCATCCTCCGGGAAATTTTCCAGACCCTTTTCCTTTACGATTTCCAGTGTCAGCTCTTCCTCTTCTTCAAACGCTTTGCTTCGGTTCAGGCTATTTGCATATTTTCTGCAGATATCCATATATCTAAGTTCATAAAACAGACGTTTACTCTCATATGGGATAGAATCTGTATAATGTCTTCCATCTTTTGCTTCCCATACAATGCGATCCGTCTTTGCATACAGAAATACTCTGGCTCCATTCTCTGTATATGCTGCCTTCTGTGTAATTGTTCCATCAGCTGCGATTACATGAATAAATTTCATATTCGGAACCTTTGTTGTAATCCAATATGCGTGACACACATCATAAAGAGCGCGGATTCTGTCCTGACTCATGTCTGTCTCTACAAGGAATCGCTTATAAATGATCCGAAGATCCTCATCTATATTTCTCTTCTCCAGCTGATTCCATGTGAATTCTTCCATCTCATCCCTGTAGTGCGCATAAATCTCGCTTGTCTCATCTTCATAAGTAATCAGATTTGCATACAAAAATGCGCATTTCTTATAATCCAGAGAATTTCCATGCATAAAATACAAATATACCGAACGAGGAAGCTGCTTATGAAATTCTTCCGGTCTCGCAGCCGCCATATAATATTCGTAAAGCTGCGCGATCTTCAACTCTGCGTCTACCGCTTTCTCATACCAATGGAAATAGATGTGTTCTGTTCTGCTGCCTTTTATAAGCAATGTACAGATAGAAGTCAATATCATCGCTTCATCATACATCTCATAACACTTCACAAGTACATTATACAGATGTTTATCAAAATTCTTCATCTGACTTGCCAGGTTTGCTGTATATAATGCAAGTTCCTTCGTCATCAGTTTATATTTCACGCCAAAAAGCAGAACCTGTACTTCAAACTGTCCGAGTTTTTTAAGAGATGAGCTCTTCTCTTTAAAACAACGGAATGCCTGAAGATAGAACCATAAGCTGTGAGACTTATACTCCATAAACTGCTTCTCAAGCGCATTCAGTCTTTCACTGTAGATTTTATATTCTGAATCAACCTCAATCAGCATACAAAGAATCCGCCAGCTGTCCGGATGCTTCATAAAAGAACGTGAAAGTTCTTCTGCGACCCTTCTCTGCCCAATCGAATCATTACTCAGCTTTGTCGTCAGATAAAGATAATAGGAACTCAATTCAACATCCTTACCGATTGCAAAACGATTGTAGTTATAAGATTCTAAAAGCCATTTTGCCTCATCCATCCGATTACCCAAAATGCAGATATGTGCCTGGGCAAGAAGGTAAAATTCATTACGTTCATCTACCTCGCGAAGATGTGAAATCTTCTTAATAGAAGTCTCTGTCCAATCTTCCAGTGACATCTTGTCACCTTCATATTTCAGATAATCTTTCAGAATTCCATTAAATTCTTTTTCATTTGCACGATGTTCCTCATCTCTGCAAATATCCTTTTCCACTACGACCTCATAACTCAATGTTTCATATGGAGTTTCCAGAATGATCCTTCCAAAGTTACTTCCTCTGTGAAGCTTGTCCATAGAAATACCATATTCCAGACGATAGGCATTACCTATAAATTCGTCTGTCGTCAGATGTCTGTGCTCAACAGAAAGGAAATCGCCTTCTGTTCTTACATCAATCTCCAGATATCCCCAGGTATTTTTCTTCACAGTAAAAGTCTCTTTTCTGTCTTCTACAAGAGAAATAAAAGCACGGCTTTCTTCTTCCAATGTAAGAAAAATCTTCTCTTTCTGCTTGCACCCTACCAGGAATTCTTCAAGGGCGTGCTGATCCAGTTCCCATTTACGCATATTATTATAAAGCGCCTTGATCCTCGTATCTTCATATTTGAGAATCTCAAAGAAATCTCTGGACCGGAATAACTTCACTGCCTCAGCTGCATCACGATATGTAAGCTTCTTAAAATCTTCCAGACTCTGAACCTTTCCGTATCGAGTCATAACAAATGGTTTCTCAATAATTGCAGTAAATGCAATATCATACTCTCCACCATTACATACAATCGTAAATTTTCCATGTTCAACATGTCCCGGCACAAGTCCTCTTCCATCATATGTATAATAAATATTTACCGGATTTCCATCAAAACCCTGCTCTGCGCACTGTACACGATAGGAAGAAGGATATACAAGTCCACGTATTGTCCCTTCCCCTTCATTCTGCAGAGAAAAGCTTCCCTCATATTTTTCTCCTTCTCCGACACGCATCGTAATGTGAGTCTCAGGAAAAATAATTTCCGGCTGCGGGATGTGAAAATCCCCCTTTGCAAAACGTTTGATCTTATTCTTCAAATCCGTCACCTACTCAAATTTTTAATCATCCATAAGTTTGCTTCTGGCAACTGCCAAAAACGCTACTATAAATTATATCATTAGTATGCATGATCTTGCAATGGGGGATTGTATAAAGTTTTACATCCATTTTTCACGATAAAATTTCCCCTTTATTTCTCTTGAAAAATGGATACATTTTTACCAGCAACTTTCCATCATTGGATACAAGTAAGTAAAACCGAGACAAATCAAACAGAACGTGCTATAATAAAATTCATCTGAATGTTATTTCTACAAAGGAGGACTTCATTATGAAATTAGTAATTACTATGAGTCGTCGTTTCGGTACCGGAGCCAGCATTATTGCTGAAGAGCTTTCGAAACGACTTGATATTCCGGTCTATGACAAGGCCTATATAGAAGAAAAGCTCTCTGATCACAAATATGAAAGTGAAGCTGAAGCAATCCGGAAACTGGCTGAAAACCCTTGCATTATTCTCGGACGATGCGCCTCAGATATTCTGAAAGACCGGATGAATGTATTAAACATCTATGTGAGTGCTGCCAAAGAGGACCGCATTCAGAGAATCATGAAAAAAGAAAATCTTGATCATGATGCCGCAAAAGAAAAGGTGGAGCATACGGATGAAGAGCGTGCTGCTTATTATTATGAACACACCGGCAAGACCTGGGGAGATGTGAATGATTATCACATGATTCTTGACACTTCCGAACTTGGTGTTGAAAACTGTGCTGATATCTTAATGCATTATTTCGAAAAACTGGAATACATTTAATTTTTCGTGAAAGCACGGACTTTGGCTCGTTGCTCGTGTAAATATAACAGGGACAAAAACTTGTTGGTCTTCACAAAGTTTTTGTCCCTGTTTTTTAATTCTGGCTATCTGAAGTATCTGATGTATCTGACGTTTTAATTGTTACACCCTGTTTTTCAAAACTGATCTTCTTCCATACTTTTTTCTCTTCTTTGATTTTTGTATCCTTTTTCCACTGCTCCAGAAGTGAATCATACTGTTCCTGTTTTCTCTCACTTACAATACTTTCTTTTTTACTGTCTGTTGCCTCTCTGTCCAAAAGGCTTGTAAGCTTTGCAATATAAATTCCACTCTCTGTCTCTATAATATCTGTAACATCGCCTTCATTTGTCAATGCATCTGCTGCTGCGATCAAATCCTTATCCGGGCTTGTACTTTCAGAATCAAATGTAGCTGTCTGGGCTGTAAGTCCTGCTGCTGATGCAACAGTCTCCATATCTTCTCCACCCTTTAACCGATCATCAAATGCCTGTGCGGTCGTCTTCAAAGCTTCTTTCTCATCATCTGATAATGTCTTGGATTCTCCCGAATCATCTGTTGTTGTATATGAGAATAAGAGATATTGCATACTCTTCTGTGCTGCATCTTCATCTGATACATTCTCATCCACACCAGCTTCCATTGCCGTTTCCATCTTATTCGAAATTGTCATCAGTTCGAGAACTTTAGCCACTTCCTCCTCATCTCCTGATACCACTTTCTTCACATCATCCGAATTATCTTCACCGAATTTTGCTGCTGCATCTTTCATCGCCTGCTGCTCTTCCTCTGTCAGTGCAACATCATAGTCAGATGCATGCTGTGAAACAAGATACATATTCTCCAGATTCTCAAGAATACTCTTCTTTGTCTGCTCCTCATATGTCTGATCGTCTGATGCTTCCTTTGCCCACATCTCTTCTGCTGTTGTTCCCATCATACTCGCATAGTAGGTTTCATACTGAGCCTGCTGCAATCTTGCGTAAAAATTCGCGACTCCAAGTGTAATCTTCTCATCACCGACTGTTGCAACTGTCTCATCTGTATTTATTGTTCCGCATCCTGTCAAAGATGTTACTGTCAATGTGCCTGCCACTGCAAGCACTGCCAGCCTTTTTGCCAAACGTACCATCTGGTAAATCCTCCTCTTTTTACGTATTTACTTACGCAGCCATACTACCGCTCATTATATCGTGTTTTTTGTTCTATCACAACCCCAAACACAGAATCTCCTCAACTTCCCTAATCTAATCGAAGTTCGCGAATACTCTCTATAATTTCTCTTAGCATCTGCAGAACATTTTCCCCCTTCTCTTTTCCACTTCTCCCTTTCTTTTGATAAAGGAAATATGGGACTGCTTCTGCTTTGAAAATCATATTATTTCCATATTTCTTTAAAAGTGCCGGAATTTTTGCCGGATCCAGATTTGCTTTTTCATATAAGATAAATTTGTAGTCTTTTCCCTTTTGTTCTATCGCTGTAATATATGCAGAATGCGCAAGACTCTTAAGTGCTGCAATATGAAGAAGCTGCTGTACTTTTTTCGGAAGATCTCCAAAACGATCAATCAGTTCTTCTGTCATATCATCCATCTCTTCTTCTGTTTCAATTGTGGCAATCCTCTTATAAATATCCAATTTTTGATACTCGTTTTTAATGTAAGATTCCGGAATAAATGCATCTATATCAAGATCAATCGTTGTAGCGTAGTCCGCTTCTTCTTTTTCACCTTTCAACTGACTGACAGCCTCATTAAGCATCTTGCAGTACAAGTCATACCCAACTGCTGCCATATGACCACTTTGCGACTCTCCTAGAAGATTTCCCGCACCTCGGATCTCAAGATCACGCATTGCGATCTTGAATCCCGATCCAAGATCTGTAAATTCACGAATTGCAGCCAGCCTCTTCTCTGCAACTTCTTTAAGCATCTTATCCCTCTGATACAACAGAAATGCATATGCCATTCGATTGGATCTCCCAACTCTTCCTCGCAACTGATATAACTGTGACAGTCCAAATCTATCTGCATCCTGTATAATCATCGTATTAGCATTCGCAATGTCCAGTCCTGTTTCAATAATTGTTGTCGATACAAGCACATCAATATCACCATTGATAAAATCATACATAATATCTTCCAACTGATGTTCATTCATCTGTCCATGTGCGTAAGATACCCTTGCATCCGGCACCAGTTTCTGCACATGAAGTGCCACATCTGCAATATTTTCCACTCTGTTATAAACATAATAGACCTGTCCACCTCTGGCGAGTTCACGCTCCATTGCTTCACGTACCATCTCATCATTGTATTCCATTACATACGTCTGTATTGGCATACGATCCATCGGTGCTTCCTCAAGCACACTCATATCACGAATTCCGATCAAACTCATATGAAGTGTTCTTGGGATTGGCGTTGCTGTCAGCGTCAACACATCTATATTTTCTCTTAATTTTTTAATTTTTTCCTTATGCGTCACACCAAAACGTTGTTCTTCATCTATGATCAGAAGTCCTAAATCTTTATATCCAACATCCTTTGAAAGCACTCTGTGTGTTCCGATCACGATATCAACCAGACCTTTTTTCAAATCCTCTACTGTTTTTTTCTGCTGCGCCTGCGTCCGAAAACGGCTCATCAAGTCAACACGCACCGGAAAATCTTTAAACCTTTGAATAAATGTATTATAATGTTGCTGCGCAAGAATCGTTGTAGGTACAAGATAAACAACCTGTTTCCCTTCCTGCACTGCCTTAAAAGCTGCTCTTATCGCAATTTCAGTCTTACCATACCCTACATCTCCGCAGATCAGACGATCCATGATCTTCGTACTTTCCATATCTTTCTTTGTATCTTCAATTGCACGAAGCTGATCCTCTGTCTCTTCAAATGGAAACATCTCCTCAAACTCTCTCTGCCAGACCGTATCCGGTCCATAAACATAACCTTCTGTCTGTTGGCGCGTTGCGTAGAGTTTTACAAGATCTTTTGCGATTAACTGAACCGCTTTTTTTACCTGTCCTTTTGTTTTTTTCCACTGAGGTGTACCAAGCTTATTCAATTTCGGTGGCTTTGCATCTGCTCCTGCGTATTTCTGGATCAGATCCATCTGTGTTGCCGGTATATATAGAATTCCTCCGTCCGCATAGGAAATTTTCATATAATCCCGAGTAACAGCATCTACTTCGACTTTCTCAATCCCCTGATAAATTCCAAGTCCGTGATTCTCATGTACCACATAGTCTCCCGGTTTAAGTTCGGCAAATTCCTGGATTTTTTTTCCTTCATAAGTTTTTCTTTTCTTTTTTTTCTTTTTCTTACCAAAAATATCAGATTCCGAGATGACCGTAAACTTTAACATTGGATACTCGTATCCCTCTGCAATATAACCACAGGTTACCATAATCTCTCCCGGATTCACCTGCCGTTCCATCTCTTCACTGTAAAAACTGCTCAGGTCATAATCTCTCAGATCTTCTGCAAGACGTTTTGCTCTTGTTCTTGAGCCCGAAACAAGAATCACGCGATACCCTGTTCTTTTCAGTTTCTTCAGATCTCGTGTCAGGAGCTCAAAGCTGCTATTATACGGATTGACAGTTTTAACCTGCAGACTGTAGACAGACCTTACTTTAAACATTCCACATTTTGATTCCAACATGGTAAATGCAATTCCATAATACTTGTTCATCTTTCCAATCGTATGATCTGTCTGTTCTACCTGAATCGGAATCTCATCTGCCTCGATACCTGCTTCTTCTCTGCTCTCCAAGCTGTGAAAGTACTCTTTTTCTACGATTTCTGCAGATTCTTGAAGACGTACCGGTTCATCCAAAAACAAGATTGTCTCCTTTACCGGAAAATATGCCAAAAAGCTTTCCGTTTCCATCTGCTTCCAGTTCTCAGTTGCCGGATAGATTTCTATTTCCTGTAAATTCTCTGTCGACCTCTGACTTTCCACATCAAAACTTCTAATAGAATCAACTTCATCTCCCCATAATTCAATTCGAACCGGATTCTCCTCTGTCAGTGGAAATACATCCAGAATCCCACCTCTGACTGCAAATTGTCCCGGACTTTCAACCTGGTTTTCCCTTTCATATCCTAATATCGAAAGGTTTTCCTGTAATTTCTGAAAATCCAGCGCCTCTTCTGCATGAATCTTAATCCTGTTCCCACACAGTTCTTCTTTCGATGGAAGCCCATCCAGAAATGCGTCCATTGTTGTAACTACAGTAATTGCTTCCCGTCCTTTCTTCTCTACAATCGCACGCAATACTTCCATACGTTTCCCTGTCAAAAATGCACCCTTAATATCTGCATGATAAAACAAAAGATCTCTTGCCGGATAAAACCATACATTTTCCTCCAGTACACGCCATTCTTCATAAGCCTGTTTTGCTTTTTCTTCACTGGAAAAAACGATGACTCTGTACTCAAAGCCATCGCTCAGTGCTTTCGCAAGATGTATCTTCTGTGAATTCACACATCCTGCGATTTGCAGGAAACCCGTTTTCTTTCTTCTCGAACTGACAATCTCCTGATAATCAGCCAGTTCTTTTAATGGTTCTAAAAAAGCCTGCATCTCTACTCGTCCTTCTTTTTACGATTATATTCGTTCATCGCTTCGCTTATCTGGTCACTCACGATCAGTTCCACCGCTTTTACCGCATTATCATAACCTTCGCTCATCAGTTCCTGTTCCGCCTTAGAAAAATGTCCTAAAACATAATCTGCAAGATCATACTTCGGTGGTTTTTCTCCAACTCCTACTTTTATTCTAGGAAAAACCTGTCCGCCAAGATGTGCAATAATATTTTTTATTCCATTATGCCCACCTGCACTACCTTTTGCACGAATTCTTAATTGTCCTACCCCAAGACTGATATCATCATAAATCACGATCAGTTCCTTCTCAGGATCCACTTTATAATAGTCAATCACACTTCGGATACTCTCGCCACTAAGGTTCATATAAGTCTGCGGTTTTACCAAAATCACCTTCTGTCCTGCAATCATACCCTTTCCAATCAAAGCTCGATGTTTCTCCATAGTTACATCTATATTATATCTCTCAGAAAGTCGATCTATAACATCAAATCCGACATTGTGTCTTGTTCCTTCGTATTCTTTCGTCGGATTACCTAATCCTGCTATAATATACATCTTCTTCTTCCTTTCCCAAATACATTTTCCATTCTCATCTTCCCACTGTAAGCAACAATGACTTATTTTCATAGGTTTTCCTCTTGCAAACAGTAATCTTTATTTTACCGCATGTGTGAATATTTGTCATGCATATTTGCTCTGTAAATTCATAAATTGTATAAAAAGGGGGATACTCATGAAATCAAAAACTAAAATCATTGTCCTTCATATGAAAGAGATCATCTATACTATTATTTTTGCTGCTCTCGGCATTCTTCTGATCCTTCTTCTGATTCTTATGTTCCATCCAAAAGAGCAGTCAGCAGAATCCGATCCGCAATGCTGCATTGCTGAAACTAACACTTCTTCATAAACACTCAAAAAATGCCACTTGCCGGGTTTGTACAGCAAAAAAGCCACAGTCCATCCTATCTGTGGCTTTTTGATTGCTTTTTCACAATCACTACTATTTTAATTCTGCTTATCCTTCTACGATCAGATAAGTACCATCCGGTAGTGCAAACACTTCAGAAGCCTCTTCCAATTCTTCCTCTGACATCCCGTCTACATCCATGCCATTCTCTTCAAAGTATTCTCTTACTTCAGCCAGAGATTCTACAGCAACTGCCATACAGTCCTCCAGAAAAGCTTCTGCTGCCTCAAGGGTCTCTGCTACCGGTTCATCAAAAAGCTGCTCCTGCTTCTCCAAAAAAGTCTTCAGACACTCTTCATTGTACTCTCCCATTACTTCTCCTCCTGTTTCTTAACAATCTTTCGTATCTCTTCCGCTGAATCAACAATACATTCAGCTCCGTCCTCTAAAAGAGCTTCTCTTCCACGGAATCCCCAGGACACAAGAATTGTCTGCATCCTTGCCGCGTGCCCTGTTGCAAGATCCACTTCTGAATCTCCGATGTATGCTGCTTCTTCCGGCAAAACCCCAAATGAACTGGCAATCGTCAACGCGGCCGTCGGATCCGGTTTCTTAGGAACTCCATCCTTCTGCCCCTGTATATGGTCAAAAAGTTCTTTCCCAAATACTTCTTCAACCACATGGACAGCCTGCCTGTCTGGCTTGTTTGATAAAACTGCAAGTTTGATACCACTCTCTTTCAACTGCTGCAACATCTGTGGAATTCCTTCGTATGGAGCAACCTTATACATACAATTTGCATCAAATATCCTGGCATACGCTTCCACCGCCTCTTCAAGATGACACAGTTGTGTATCCCCGCCTGCCTTTAATGTCCGTTCAAGCAGAACCTTCGCCCCATCTCCAACGAACTGCCGGCACTGTTCCTTTGTGATCTGTGGCATTCCGATTTCTTTCATCGTCTCATTGACTGAATATTCCAGTGAATCCAATGTGTTTGTCAACGTTCCATCCAGATCAAAAATACAAGCCTTTATCATAGCTGCCTCCATACTTTCCAACGGTTACTTTCCATCCTAACCGTCTCTGCTCTTTTCTGTTACTTTCCGTAACATTTTCTTCCCACTTATCATAGTATGAAGTCATAAAAATTTCAATACTTTCTCTCTATTTTCCGAGAAGATATTGTCTCATTGTTTTTAAAGCATTTTTCTCTAAACGACTCACCTGTGCCTGCGAAATTCCTATCTGTTCCGAAACTTCCATCTGCGTCTTTCCTTCAAAAAATCGTAAGCGGATCAGCCGTCTCTCTCTTTCATTCAGCCGTTCCATCGCAGCCTCTAAAGACAACTCTTCCACCCAGTTTTCTTCTCTGTTCTTCTTATCACTGACCTGATCCATCACATACAGTGCATCGCCACCATCATTATACACCGGTTCCTGAAGACTCATTGGTGTCTGTACTGCATCCAGTGCATAAACTACTTCTTCTTTTGAAAGTCCAATCTCTTCTGCGATTTCCTGAATGCTGGGTTCTTTCATATTTTTTCGGATATAACCTTCTCTTGTATAAATTACTTTATAAGCTATATCACGCAATGAGCGGCTCACACGAAGGGAACTGTTATCTCGCAGATACCGGCGGATTTCTCCTATGATCATAGGAACTGCGTAGGTAGAAAACTTCACCTGGCGATCTGGATCAAAGTTATCTACGGCCTTTACAAGCCCCACACATCCAATCTGAAACAGATCATCTGCATTTTCATTACTGCTGTCAAACCGTTTCATCACACTAAGCACCAGCCGAAGATTTCCTTTGATGTATTCTTCCCGCGCCAACTTGTCCCCCTGACGAATCCTGCGAAAAAGCTCCTCCTTCTCCTTTTCCCTGAGAAGTGGGAGCTTTGATGTATTCACTCCACACAGTTCTACCTTATTCACAACCATTATAAGAAACCTCCTAAGTTTTTTTCTACTTAGAATCATTCTCACTCTTTGAATAAGATATTCCATGAAGTGCTGAATTTTATAAAGTTTTAGTCCTTGACAATCAAATATCCCATTTATCCGACAAATTATTAATCTGCGACTCGAATTTTGCTTTGTCTTTATTCGCGAAACCTTCGTTCTTGTAAATAACATCAAGTAAACGCTTTCCTGCTGCAACAAGACGTTCAAACGCCGCATCCGCTTTACGCTGTGCCGGTTTTTTCGCCTTCACCGGAATCTTTACACCTTCACTTAAGATCTCATTTGTCAAAAGGTCTGCTTCACTACACGGAAACGGTGCATAAGCCTGATATCCAAATTTTTCTTCCACCGTCTTTGCAAATTCTTCTGTTACGGTATCTTCACCATGCACAACGAAGACGCGTTGTGGCGCCTCTTTAAACGCTCCCAGCCATTTTAAGAGCCCATTCATATCCGCATGACCACTAATTCCATGAAGGCTCTCAATTCTTGCCTTAACTTCAATCGGCTCACCGAACAGCTTCACATTCTTTTCGCCCTCGATCAGTCTGCGTCCTAAAGTGCCCATTGCCTGATACCCAACAAAAAGAATCGTACACTCTTCTCTCCACAAATTATGCTTCAGATGGTGACGGATACGACCAGCATCGCACATTCCGGAAGCTGAGATGATCACCTTTGGTTTCTCGATAAAATTGATCATCTTAGAATCATCACTTGTTGTTGCAGTCTTAAGTCCATCAAATATAAGTGGATTAATCCCTGCATTAACAAGTGCAAGTGCATCCTCATCAAAACACTCTCTCATATTTTTTGTAAATATCTTCGTTGCCTCAATTGCAAGCGGACTGTCCAGATATACTTCGAAATTCTGATATTCTTTTAATAATTCCTTTTCTTTGATCTCACGTATAAAATAGAGGAGTTCCTGAGTTCTGCCCACAGCAAAGGAAGGAATAACAACATTTCCCCCTTTATCAAATGTCTCTTTCAGGATTCTTGTAAAATCTCCCAGATAATCCGGTTTTTCCTGCGTATGCAGCCGGTTGCCATACGTAGACTCCATCACAATATAGTCCGCACTCTCTGTATAAGCCGGGTCTTTAATAATCGGCTGATCCAGATTTCCAATATCTCCGGAAAATACAATCTTCTTTGTCACTCCGTCTTCTGTTGCCCAGACTTCAATACTTGCTGATCCAAGCAGATGTCCTACATCTGTAAACCGGATCTGGATTCCCTCACAGATTGTAATGCGCTCCCCATACTGACAAGGCACAAGCAATTCAATCGCATTAAGTGCATCCTGCATCTCATAAACCGGTTCATACTCCGGCTTTCCTGCTCTCCTGCCTTTTCGATTTCTCCACTCTGCCTCAAATTCCTGAATATGCGCACTGTCACGAAGCATGATATCACACAAATCCGCTGTCGCATAGGTAGTGAAAATCTGCCCTTTAAACCCATCCTTTGCAAGCTTTGGCAACATTCCGGAATGATCAATATGTGCATGTGTGAGGAATACATAATCCACTTCTGTTGCACTGATCGGAAGTCCCGGATTCTCATACAGATCCGGTCCCTGTTCCATACCGCAGTCAACCAAAACATTCTTTCCTGCTACTTGCAGAAAATGACAGCTTCCCGTAACCTCATGGGCTGCACCTACAAATGTTAATTTCATACATCCTCAACCCTTTCTGTCCTGTATCTTTTCTTTTTAAGCTTCAGATACTTTTTCTTTTATTTTAACACCATACGGGAAATTGTACATCTTTCTTTTTATTAAATTTTTGTAACCGCTATTCATACCGGACCATTTCCATCCGAAGTCTGTGCATAATTTTCTTTTCCAGTCTTGATATATAAGACTGAGAGATTCCAAGTTGATCCGCAACCTCCTTCTGCGTCATTTCTTTTCCCTCCGGATGATCCAGTCCAAACCTCATACGAACGATTAATTTTTCTCTTCCTGACAGTTTATTCAACGCACGAAACAGAATCTTTCTTTCTGCCTCATCCTCCAGATCCCGATAAATTGTATCCTCTTCTGTCCCAAGAATATCAGATAGAAGCAGTTCATTTCCATCCCAATCTACATTTAAAGGCTCGTCAATGGAAACTTCCATCTTCGTCTTACTGTTTCGTCTCAAATACATCAAAATCTCATTCTCAATACAACGTGAAGCATATGTTGCCAGTTTAATTTTCTTTGATGGATTAAATGTATTGATTGCTTTGATCAGACCGATGGTACCAATAGAAATCAAATCTTCTACACCTACTCCTGTATTATCAAACTTCTTTGCTATATAAACAACCAGACGCAAATTATGTTCAATCAGTATCTTTCTTGCCTTTTCATCTTGATCTGTTCCAAGCCACCTTACCACCTCACGTTCTTTTTCATTTTCCAATGGTGGAGGAAGAACCTCACTGCCTCCTATGTAATGAATCTCCTGTTGGCCACCAAATAAAACCGTCCTGACATTTGGTACAATCCTTAATTTAAATTTCTCCGGCACAGCCACTTTAACCATCATATAAATTCCTCCTGGTTTCTTTCTTACATCTTCTGTTGCAGCACAGTTTTTCATTCACAGCATCTGCACCTTACAGTTCAATATCAATTGATAATCTTCCTTCCCACTGATCGGTGATTCGCTCACACCGATCAATGGAGATTCTATCCATTCTTTTTCATTTATTTCCACACACATTTTCCTGATCCGGAAAATTTTCATAATGCCACTACCATGAACACTTCGATATGGAATATACCTGAATTCCATTGCTTCTTTCATTACCTGATGATAAAAATTACAATCCAGTACATGCACCCCTTCACCACTGAGTGGATCTGTCAGGCAGTTTCCCGTATCCCTCAATGCATGAACCTTATAACTATCTGCTTCTGTAAATAAAATCACTTCACAGCACCGTTCCTGCTCTATCTTAAGAACTTTCAAGAACTTCCAGGCCATCAGAATCCCCTGTGAGCTAAACACCGCAATCCCATAAAACAGACTGATATAATGCAGATAAGGACGAAACATCATCAACGTGCCCCCCAGGAACATTCCAAAAAGGTAAAGCAATCCCATTCCTTTGAGTATCTGGAGCATACATTGTTTCCTATTTTTTAACCAAAGCATACAAAATGGAATCACCAGATAAAAGGCTATGTTTTTCATCCAGGCGGGAACAGATACAACCACCATCAGACATGTCAACACACTTCCAAGGAATGCTCCGGATAAAACTCCTTTAAAACTATATTTTCCACCCGTAATCCGTTCTGTCACGAAAAGTAACAGGCTATCCATCATGAAATTTTCCAGAAAAAAAAGATCTATGTACAACTCATAGTGCATCTTCCACCTTCCTTTTCATTTCGAGTCATCCTCGATATCATATAGAATTATAAAATTTGCTCTTTGGAAATTTTGTCAGATACTGACAGTAAAACAGAAAGAAAATAGAAGAATTTCTGACATCCTTCGACATAAAAGAAAAACGGCCTGATACTTCAGACCGTTTCATCATTTTTCAATTCAATTATTTCTTAAAGAAATCCGGAATCTTAATAGACTGCTCTCTTACTCCACCAGTTGTTGATCTTGGCTGCAGTGTTGGCATTGTTCCACCCTGCGGTCTTGCTGTTGATGTCTGAGCTGTTCTTTGTGCTGTATAGTCATAAGATGGTCTTGCATGACTTTCTACACCATTCGGAAGAATAGAACTTGTCTTCTGCTGTCCTTCCAGTCTTGCTTTCAGCTTGGATGCACTTCCGCCTACATTATGTAAGCCTGTAGCAATAACTGTGATTGTACATTCATCAGACTTTGTATCATCATACATAGCACCAAAGATGATACTTGCACTTTCTCCTGCAAGCTCCTGTACATAATCAGCTGCATCAGAAGCATCCATAAGTGTAATGTCTCCAGATACATTAACGATAACATTAGATGCACCTGTGATTGTTGTCTCAAGCAGTGGACTGGCAACAGCCTGCTTAACTGCTTCGAGTGCCTTGTCATCTCCGCGTCCTGCACCGATACCGATATGTGCAATACCTTTATCCTTCATAACTGTCTGGATATCAGCAAAGTCAAGGTTGATCAGAGATGGTACATTGATCAGGTCTGTGATACCCTGAATACCCTGCTGAAGAACCTCGTCAGCCTTTTTCAAAGCTTCCGGCATAGTAGTACGTCTGTCTACAACTTCAAGCAGTTTGTCATTCGGGATAACGATGATTGTATCAACGTTCTCCTTTAATTTATCAATACCATTGATTGCATTCTGCATTCTTGTCTTGGATTCGAAACGGAAAGGCTTTGTGACAACTCCTACTGTCAGAGCGCCCTGCTCTTTCGCAATTCTTGCGATAACCGGAGCAGCACCTGTTCCAGTTCCGCCTCCCATACCGCAGGTAACAAATACCATATCTGCACCTTTTAATGCAGCCTGGATCTCCTCAGCGCTTTCTTCTGCTGCCTTCTCTCCCATCTCAGGCTGTGCACCAGCACCAAGTCCTTTTGTCAGTTTTTCACCGATCTGCATAAGTGTCGGTGCTTTACACAGCTGTAATGCCTGTTTATCTGTATTCACAGCTATGAATTCTACGCCTGCAATCTGTTCGTCGATCATTCGGTTCACGGCATTGTTACCGCCTCCGCCGACTCCGACAACAATAATTCTTGCAGCCGCTTCAGATTCGTTGGTTTTAATTTCTAACAAGAGTAGTTCCTCCTTTGTCGTCTTATTAATTCTTATATACATCCCTTATTTTAATTGAACGATACAATTCAATAAGTATATAATAAAGTCTTTTCCGTAAATAATCAATAGATTTTTTCTTATTTTTGGTTTTTTTCCAACAATTCAGCTTCAAGACTGCGGTGTAAAGTTAATTGATGCTGAATCTGCTTCATAATTCTCAAGATGAAGTACCCCCGCCTGATCCGGATACTGTTCCTTCAGCTTCTCAAGAATCGGTTTGATCTGTGCAATTCTGATCTCATATTCTTTATTTCCAATTAAAACTTCTACTGATCCAAAATATAATACCACACTCTGTTCATTGGCATATACCAGTTTATCCGGTGTAAGTGAATATTTCACCAGATACTTTGAAGCCTCTGCGATCAAAGTGAATGCACTGTCATCTTCCACCGGAATCTTTTTTCCGATCTCTACTTTCGATGCATCGAAAGAAAGTCCTTCCACATAAGGTACTCCTGTAAAAGTTTTCTTGCTTTCAAAAAGTGCTGTCCCCTTCCGGTCAAAATATAAATTTGTATCATTGAAAGAAACATAACCGGATTTTCCTTTCTCTTTCACATGCGCAACAAGCGTCCATGGATTTTCAAATGTCAATTTCATTTCTTCCACAACTGACGGAACTTCTGCATCTGTATAATTATATTTCCAAAATAAATACACCGTATTCATGGAGAGTTTATCTTTCTCGAGCCAGCTGATGATTGAATTCTCTCCGTAATATTCATTTCCCTTCACCTTTATACTGCGTGTCTGAAAGAGTAGAACAAATACTACAATCAACAGTAATACTACAATAAAGCGGAACATCCCTCTCTTCTTTTTCTTCTTTTTTTTCATTGATCAGATTCCTTCCTCTGTTCATGTTTTCCATACCCGGATTCCATCTGTATGAAATACAGGCAACTCTATTGTACCAAACGTGATATGCTAAGGACAAGCCCCATTTCCAAAAGCAGAAAAACAACTGACGTTCCACCATAACTGATAAACGGAAGTGTAATTCCTGTATTCGGTATAGAATTTGTGACAACAGCAATATTCAATATTACCTGAATCATCATATGTGCCATGGCTCCCGCTGCAATCAACGCACCAAAAAGATCCGGTGCGTGTGTTGCAATCGCAAAAAATCTCCAGATTAAAATCAGAAACAGTACAATGATAGTCCCCGCACCAACAAGCCCCAATTCTTCACAGACAATAGAAAAAATCATATCATTCTGTGCTTCCGGCAGGAATCCCAGTTTTTGTACACTGTTTCCCAGCCCCCGGCCAAACATTCCTCCACTTCCAATTGCATAAAGTCCTTGCAATGTCTGATATCCTTTTTCATACTTCTCCGGATTGCGCCAGATTGCAAGTCGCTCCAGCCGATAGCTTTCCAAGGCGAGAAAAATTCCCAGAAATCCAACTCCTGATACAGCCATCCATATAAACTGTGCATATCTTGGACTTGCAACAAAAATCAATGTAACTGCGATTCCGAGGATAATGATTGCTGTACTCAGATTACTTGCTCCTACCAGACCGACAACCGGAAGGATTGAAAGCATCATTCCGGACATTATCCGAAGTTTTGATATTTTTTTCACATTTCGGTTGATCAGCCAGGCCAGAAACAAGATCACTGCTACTTTAGCAAATTCTGAAGGCTGAAAAGAAAACGGACCCAAAGACAACCATCTTTTGGATCCGTTATATTCTTTTCCGAATGCCATGACAGCAATGGATAAACCGATTGCAGCCAGATATCCTGGCACAGCAAGTGGAATCCATCTGTGATAATCAATTCTCGCGATCCATAGCATTCCTGCCATTCCAAGAACTGTAGCCAGTCCCTGCTTTTTCAGATAATAATAAGAATCATGAAACTTCACCCTGCCGTTATATGCACTTGTACTGGTCAGAAGGATCAGACCAACCAGTACGAGAATCAGCACCGTCACAAGCAGTGTATCATCATACGTGTGCTTCTTTGCAGGACGCTTCAATACAGTTCACCCTTTACAGATTATTTACAAGCTCTTTAAACTTATCTCCACGTTCTTCATAATTCTTAAACATTCCCCAACTTGCACATGCAGGAGAAAGGAGTACTGCATCTCCCGGTTTTGCATTCTCTACACATTTTGCAAATGCTTCCTCAAATGTATCCGCCATCTCAATATCTTCAAATCCATGTGCTCTGGCTGTCTCTGCGATCTTGTCACGTGTCGCACCAAGAAGTACTAATTTTTTTACTTTTCCATCAAAGGAATCGATCCATTCATCATAAGCAGAATCCTTATCATAACCTCCACCGATCAGAACTGTCGGACGATTCATCGCCTGAATCCCCTTAATTGCTGCATCTGGGTTTGTTCCCTTGGAATCATTGTAATATACAACTCCATTCTTTTCTGCCACATATTCAATACGATGTTCGACTCCCTGGAACTCTTTCAGCGTTCTGCTGATCACATCTACCGGAACCCCATATGCTGCTGCCATTCCGGCTGCTGCCATCGCATTCTCATGATTGTGCGTTCCAAGAATATTCAATTCATCTACATGGCATACCGGTGTCTTCTCTCCGTTCATTGCAAGAACGATCTGACCGTTTTCCAGATAGATTCCTTCTTCTAATATACGCTGACTGCTGAAATATAGAACCTTTGACTTTACATTTTCTCCAAATGCCCTTGTTACATCATCTTCGTAATTCAGAACACAAGTATCTTTCTCTGTCTGATTCTTCGCAATATTTTCCTTTGCCTCTATGTATGCTTCCATCGTATGATGGCGGTTCAGATGATCCGGAGTAATATTCAGGATCGCGCTGACTCTCGGACGGAATGTCTGAATTGTTTCTAGCTGAAAGCTGCTCATCTCAGCAACAATTACAGAATCCTCTCTTGTCTGGAGTGCAATACTCGTATATGGATTACCGATATTTCCTACCACAAAACTGCTCTGCGCATAGTTTTTCATAATTTCTCCAAGCAGAGAAGTGGTCGTTGTCTTTCCGTTTGTTCCAGTAATTGCTAGAACATCACCTTTTCCAAAGACATACGCAAGCTCAATCTCGCCCCAGATTGGAAGTCCTTTCTCACGCATCTCATTCACGATTGGAAGATCTGTCGGAACACCCGGACTCATTACAACAAGAGAAAGTTTATCAAGAAGTTCTTCTTTCCTGTCTCCCTCAAGTGTTCCAAGGACGATTTCCAGTGACTCACTGTCCCCGCCTTCAATCTTTGCACGTATCTCTTCCGGATTCAGCTTATCGTTACCATCATACAATACGACCTTTGCTTCTTCTTTCAAAAGGAGCTCACACGCTGCCTCTCCACTGATTCCAGAGCCAAACACTAATACATTTTTATCTTTTACAACCATTCTTTTATACCCCCATAAGAGCGATCAGGCAAAGAATTGCCGTCACAATAGAAAATACTGCCACTACCCGTGTCTCTGACCATCCGCAAAGCTCGAAATGATGATGGATCGGTGCCATCTTAAAGAGACGCTTTCCTCCTGTCTTTTTGAAATATGTTACCTGCAGAATAACTGAAATAACTTCTACAAGATAAATAAATCCGACAATAATGATATACAGCGGCATCTGCATCATATACGCTGTTCCTGCAACAAAACCACCCAGTGCAAGAGAACCTGTATCTCCCATGAACACACTGGCCGGATACACATTAAAAAGAAGGAATCCCATCAATGCACCGACAACTGCGCAAGTGATTGGCTCAATCCCACTTTTCGTTCCAATTGCTACAACCGTGAAAAATGTTGCCACCAGAACAGTTACACTTGATGCAAGACCATCCAGTCCGTCCGTAAAGTTTGTTCCATTAACTGTACCGATTACTGCAAAGAAAAGAACCGGAATCGCAAGCCATCCAAGATTCAATTCATAACCGCCGGAGAATGGAACGATCATTGTAAGCGGAATCTTCGCTACTTTTACGATGTAAAACGCAAAAATTGCTGTTACTACAATCTGGAGTGCCATCTTCTGCATTGGAAAAAGTCCGTCTGAACGTTTCATGACAACTTTAAGATAATCATCCAGAAATCCAATCAGTCCGAATCCTACTGTAAGGAAAAGTACCGGGATGATCTTTGGATAGTCTTTCACATAAAACAGGGACGTAATCACGACAGCTGCCAGAATGATAATACCTCCCATTGTCGGTGTTCCTGCCTTCTTCAAATGAGACTGTACACCCTCCACACGCTCCGTCTGACCCATCTTTAACCTTCTCAGGAAAGGAATGACCACCGGTCCAAGCACAAGGCTTATAACAAATGCAATCAATACCGGAATCACTACATGACTGTTCATATATACACCTCTTCATTTCTTTTGTTTTACACAGAGAATCCTTCTGATGATGTGAGTGTCAAAAATAAATTTTGCCACTCACTGATGTAACCGGATTGCTCCATTGCTATGCAATTCCCG
>OKTS01000289.1_pt1 | contig 31244 bp, 26 predicted proteins | sample 1606331 | NCBI WGS metagenome assembly OKTS01 (sample SAMEA3879564, study PRJEB24766) | human gut metagenome | biome: human-associated habitat; feature: feces | place: USA | collected 1985/1987 | reverse complement strand
GTGCCTCAATTGTTTTATCCGGATTACCTTTCTGTTGTAAAATAAAGGGCGTTATTTCAGTGCAGATATAATTTTGAAATATGGCTTGAAAAGGCTGTAATATTTCAGACCATCTGTTTCACCGTAGCTCTTTGTGATGGCAGATCTTATGCCATTGAGATTCTTTGTTTTATTCTTGTTTTTTTCAAGAAAATCAACAAAATTTCCGGGATCATTAATATCACTGTGTGCGAAAATTATACCTGTAAAACGCTCTACCTTCTTTTTACGCGTGAGCTTTTCAGGCGTAAAAGAGTAGGATTTGTCTTTTATGGTTTTATAAATTGTCTGACCCTGTTTCATACCATAAACATGAACCAGCGTCTCATGAAGCTTGAGCAGATTGTCTTTTCCCATGCAGTTTAGGAAAGAATCTACCTCAAAATGGTCGAAGTCTTCGGATACTGCCGATACTTCAGAAATATCTGATGTATCAATGCTGTCCGTTGAGGATTTAGCCTCATCTGCTTCGTTTTTATTTGAGCTGTTACCAGAACCGTTATGAGGTGTCTGTTCGTCAGTGAATGGTAAGTCATCATTAGTCATAAGCTTATCACTTGACGGTAAGTCATCGTTAGTTGCAAGCTCATCACCTAACGGTTCACTGTCTGTATAGCTGCTATGATTGCCATCGATAAGTTCATTCAGATTGTAAGACTTTGCTGTGATAGCATCGGTATCAGTATCAGTATCGGTATTGATATTGGTATTGTTATTGGCGTTATCTTCCTTGGATGGAATATCTGCTACTACCTGATACTTGATGTTTTTTCTTCGCTGGACAGCCTGTTTGCAGAAATTCACATTGAATCTGCGTACAGCGTATCCCTTATCTTTCCAGAACCTTACAGCAGGGTCATAGCCTGTGTCATTGCTCATTATGATGTACTCATCAGCACAGGTCTCGGCTGACGCAGCATCACATTCGTTTTCACTGCAGGCACCGCCGCATCCCATCAGATACCCCATATAGGATACGAGCTGAAAATCAAGGGCGTTTGTGCCCTCATAGCATTCCTCAAATCGTATATTTATTTTATTGTTTTCAATAAGTCTGATGACTGACATGTATGACATGTGAGGTGATTTTTTTGTGTAAAAAACTACGATTTCATCATCCTCATCTGCCATATCAAACAGCATCAGCCAGTTGTCGTTGACATTTTCGCTGTCTACTAAAAAGTGTCTGATAATAATCACCATTAATCCGGATAAAGGTATTGTAGCATGAGTATGAGAAAATGGCAAATAATCCGGATTTTAAGTAAATGTTAACAATACAAAGAGTGCAACATATGATATAATTTTAATATATCTTGAAAATGAAGGGGGAATAGAGTTGGCAGATATTGAAATAAATAAATCAGATATTGATGAAGTTAATGATGTGATACAAGAAACAGATGAAGAAGCATATGCGTTGGATTCTGAATTTACAGAGAAAAAGGAATATAAAACAGTACAGAAATATGAGCTTGTGACGATTCTGTCGTATCTTATAGGTGTCAGAAATGAGATACTTGATCATATGTGCAGTGATGAGTATGTGGAGCTTTTAAACAGCTTAAGAGAAAATAAAAATGCGAGGATACTCAGATATCTGTGTAAGGCGCGTACAGGTCTGCTGCGCAACTATAAAAAAACAGACAATGAAATAAAATATAATCTGGGTAATATAAACAGGATGGAGTGGTTTGATGCAGAGAATATAAATAAACTTGAGAGCTGGGAAGTGCATATTATATTGTATAATTCATCGGCTGACAAGTATTGCGTACATATTAACAAGCTGATAAATGAGCACGTGGATGCATGCAAAAAGCTTTTCCCAGACTGGGTAAAATGGGAGTATATCAGGGATTTGTTTGTCATAGCGGATTATGAAAAGCCAAAGAAGCTAAAGGCAGAGTTTACTGTCTATAAAGAGCACAGAAAAGAGTATCCATACGGGATGTACATTCACTGGCGCCCGGATGGCAGGGGAAATCTGCTCAATTCCGACGGACGTATATTAAAGACAATATACAGACAGCATGGTGATTATTTCAATGACGGTTCAAAATACAGGGATGCAGTGGAAGATACAAAGGAAAATATATATGAGTTTATCCGTGAAAGTATGCGTGTTGTGATAGTTGTGGATTGTGAAAATTCTGATGTATACAAGCTGTATGGAGTATTAAAAAACTTAAATTCTGAGCAAATGTCCAAAATAGAAAAAATTATACTTTATGATGATTATCATACATCCTGTGGATGGGACTGGCTGGAAAAATTCATACATATCCCTGTATTCCACGAGGAGGTGGAACGTGTGACAGACCGAAAGTCGCTTGTTGATATAAAGATGACTGCGGGAGTGTGTGAGGCGTATTATAAGGACAACATAGACTCGTTTATTTTGTGCTCAAGTGATTCGGATTACTGGGGACTTATTTCATCGGTAAAGGATGCTCATTTCCTCGTGATGTACGAATATAGCAAGTGCGGACAGTCAATCAAGGATGCACTTACAAAAAGATGTATATTTCATTGTTCAATAGACGATTTCTATACAGGAAATGCAAGTGATTTAAAGAAAAAAGTCATGATAAGTGAATTGAAAAATCTGACAAATGATATTGTCGGAAAAAATGGCTGGGAGATGACAAGACAGATATACGAGAGGACTAAAATTACATCGACAGAGCGAGAAATGAAGGATTTTTACAATAAATATGTTAAGTCATTGCGGTTAAAAATTAATGAGGACGGAGTATTCGAGATTGTGGTCAATGAATATTGATTATCGTAAAACTGTTTTATGTAATTATTGTCGGTCACACATGTATTGTGTGAAGGTTAAGCCTTATTTTAGCGGAAAGAGTGGGAAAGTATGATGAAACCGATGCTTGAAATCTGCTGTGGCAGCTTTTCGGATGTGAAAACAGCATATGAAAATGGTGCAGACAGGGTTGAACTGAACAGTGCCCTATATATGGGAGGGCTGACACCTACACTCGCCAATTTAATATATGCAAAGGAGAACTGCAATATACCGGTAGTGGCAATGGTTCGGCCGAGGGGCGGTGGATTTTGCTATTCGGATGAAGAATACGACACTATGCTTATGGATGCAAAAATTCTTTTAGAGCATGGAGCAGACGGTATTGCGTTTGGATTTCTGACAGAGGAAAAAATGCTTGACAAAAAGCGCACGAAGGAAATGATAGAGCTCATTCATGAGTGTGGCAGGGAAGCTGTGTTTCACCGCGCCTTTGACTGCATAGATAATCAGGACAGTGCAGCGGAGATGCTTATTATGCTTGGCGCAGATCGTATCCTCACAAGCGGTGGAGCAGTAAATGTATGGGATGGCAGAAAACAGCTTAAGCATCTTCAAAATCAATATGGAAAAGATATTACGATTCTGGCTGGAAGCGGCGTGAATGATACCAATGTGAGAGCACTTATCGAATACACAGGTATTACGCAGGTGCACAGCTCGTGTGGCTCATGGAAGTGTGATGTGACAGCAGCGGGTAATGCAGTAGATTTTTCGTATGATGAAGCGATGAAAAACTGCTATCAGTGTGCGGATGCAGGTAAGGTTAGGAAGCTTGCGGAAGAGGTAAGTGGAGTGTAATATTAAAGCAAAAGATTATAGAAGTTCGGAGGAAACAATTAATGGCAGAGCAGGAAAACAGTAAGGATTTAATCAGTGTACTTTGGAGTGGCGCTGATGTACTTCGTTCTAAAATGGATGCGAATGAATATAAGAATTATCTTTTGGGAATTGTATTCTATAAATACCTATCAGATTCATTTTTGATTAGAGTATATGATTTGATAAATGATGAGAAACCGGAATCGCTCAAGGTGGCACTTGAGGCATATAAAAATGAGTTGAAGGGTGAATATGCTAATGATCTGCTTGATGAATTAAAGCAGGATCGTAAATATGTAATTGAGCCTGAGCTTACATATACATGTTTTGCAGAGGATGCAAGGAATAATTGCTTTAATCGTGAGCAATTACAGAAAGCATTCAATAATATTGAGCAGAGCGGAGAGTTGTTTGTGGATTTGTTTTCCGACATTGATTTGTATTCAAGCAGGCTTGGAGCGGGAGACCAGAAACAAAGTGATACAATTGCAGAACTGATAAAAGTAATAGACCAGGCGGATTTGCTCAATTCCGATGGTGAAATACTTGGAGATGCATATGAATATCTGATAGGACAGTTTGCGTCAGAGACCGGTAAGAAGGCGGGAGAATTCTATACGCCACAGGCAGTATCAAAAATTCTTACTAGAATAGCAATAACAGGACAGGAGAATGTGAAAGGTTTGTCAATCTATGATCCATGTATGGGTTCAGGTTCGCTGCTTCTTAACGCAAAGAGATACTATAAAGGTGATACAAACTATATAAAATATTATGGACAGGAACTGAACATGTCCACATATAATCTGGCGAGGATGAATATGTTCCTGCATGATGTAGCTGCGGAGAATCAGAATCTGCATCATGGAGATACTCTTGATGCAGACTGGCCAACTGGTGAGGAAACTGACTTTCACATGGTACTTATGAATCCACCGTATTCTGCAAAATGGAGCGCTGCATCAGGATTTTTACAGGACGAAAGATTTTCAGAATATGGTGTTTTGGCGCCAAAATCAAAGGCTGATTATGCATTTTTACTTCATGGACTTTATCATCTGAAAAGCAATGGAACAATGGCCATCGTTTTGCCACATGGAGTGCTCTTCAGAGGTGCAGCAGAGGGAAAAATAAGAGAAAAGCTCCTTCGTTCAGGAAACATATATGCGGTTATAGGATTGCCGGCTAATTTATTTTATAATACGTCTATTCCTACATGCATTGTTGTACTTAAAAAGCATAGAGATGGCAGAGATGTACTGTTTATTGATGCATCAAAGAAGTTCATTAAGGGCAAAAAGCAAAACGAAATGTCGGATGAGCATATTGATGAAGTTATGGATTTGTATAACAGAAGGGAAACTGTAGACAAAGAATCCTATCTGGCAAGCTTTGATGATATTGAAAAGAATGATTTCAACCTAAACATACCGCGATATGTAGACAATTTTGAAAAGGAAGAGGAAGTCGATATAAATGGTCTGCTCGAGGATATGCAAAAAACAGATGACGAGATAGGAAAGGTCGAAGGTGAGTTTGTGAATTTGTTAAAAGACCTGTCATCGTCCGATGACAATATAATGGCATCGTTAAAACGTTATATTGATATGATTGAGGGGTGATTTGTATGGAAAATCCAAAGATTAGATTTAAAGGGTTTACTAAGGATTGGGAACAGCGTAAGTTTAGTGACATTGCCTCAAGAGAATCGGTCTCAAGAGAATCATCCTACGATTTACCAAGCCTAGAGTATGAAGATGTAATTGCAGAAGAAGGAAGATTAAATAAAGATATTAGCCTAAAAGAAAATATTAAAAAAGGAATTGTTTTTGATGGTTCTCAAGTATTGTATGGAAAACTTCGACCATATCTTCATAATTGGCTAAATCCAGATTTTTCAGGTGTTGCAGTTGGTGACTGGTGGGTTTTAAAACCTAATAATGCTGATAAAAGTTTTATATATCGACTTATTCAGACACAACGATTTGATGATATTGCTAACCAATCAGCAGGGTCGAAAATGCCAAGAGCCGATTGGAATTTAGTATCAAATACAGAGTTCGCAGTTCCAGTTTCACAAGAAGAGCAGGAAAAGATTGGTGAGTATTTTTCCTCCCTCGACCACCTCATCACTCTTCACCAGCGCCAGACAGATTTTTATAAAAAAATCAGTTTCTACTATATCTCATCGTAAGCCAATAAAAAATTATAAATGTTGAAAACGATTGGGAACAGCGTAAGTTTGGTAGTTTACTGGAAGAAACGAGAAATAAGACAATATTTGAGGATGAAGACACATTGCTTTCTTGTGCCATTGATGGTATGTATCTCAATTCAGAGTTGTTCAGCCATTTTAGAGGTTCATCAAATATTGGATATTTGAAAGTTAAAAAGAATGACTTGATTTTGTCTGCACAGAATTTACATCTTGGTAATTGTAATGTCAATTTACGCTTTGAGCATGGCATAATCTCGCCTGCATACAAGGTTTATGAGCTTGTTGGATGCAATCCGTTATTTATGCAAGCATGGGTAAAAAAAGACAGTACTAAGGATTTTTTCTTAAAATCATCTACAGAGGGAGCTAGCGTTTGTAGAAAAAATATTGTTTGGGAAGAATTATATAAACAGGAATTACCAGTTCCGAGTATTGAGGAACAAACAAAAGTTGGTGAGTATTTTTATAGCCTAGACCATCTCATCACTCTTCACCAGCGCCAGCACAAATTACATCTGAACGCGCTTTTATAAACTGTTTTTTATCGTAAGTAACATCGTATCTATACAATGGTTACCATAAATTTGACAACGAATCAAACATAAACCAACCTCAAACAAAGCAAGCCTAATTATGGTTACATCAGCGTAAGCAGTACTAATAAAGGAGGTAGCGTATGCTAGAGGATATGAGCAAGGATGCATTATTTTACAACTATTACGCACAGTGGATAGAAGTGTATAAGAAAGATGCAATTCGTGAAGCCACTATGGCAAAGTACAGGATGACTCAAAAGTGGGTGGAGAAGCTGGCTCCGGAGCTTAAGGTTTGTGAGCTGACAAGGACCGCGTATCAGAAGATACTAAATGATTACGCAAAGGAGCATGAGAGACAGACAACCCTTGACTTCCATCATCAGCTAAAGGGTGCGGTAATGGACGCGGTGGATGAGGGGCTGATAGAGCGTGATCCGACCAGAAAGGCTATCATCAAGGGTAAGACACCACGTGAGAAAAAGATTAAATATCTCAATCAGTTTGAGTTGCATACTTTGATAGCTGATCTGGATATAAAGGAAGAGCCGAACTGGGACTGGTTTATTTTGCTTGTAGCAAAGACAGGGATGCGTTTTTCAGAGGCGCTTGCTATCACACCGAAGGATTTTGATTTTGGAAGGCAAACTCTTTCTATAAGTAAGACGTGGGATTATAAGGGTAAGGGCGGTTTTCTACCGACGAAGAATAAGTCATCTGTGAGAAAGATTCAGATTGACTGGCAGATAGTAGTAAAGTTTTCTGAGCTGATAAAAGGGTTGCCGGAGGACGAGCCTATATTTGTAGGAGAGGAAAAGATTTATAATTCAACCGTCAATGATGCTCTCACCAGACACTGTAAGGCCTGTGGGATATCGGAGATTTCCATTCATGGACTTAGACATACGCATGCGTCGTTGCTTTTGTTTGCCGGTGTTTCTATAGCCAGTGTGGCGCGCAGATTGGGGCATGCGAGTATGACAACAACGCAGAAAACATATCTGCATATCATTCAGGAACTGGAAAATAAGGATGTGGATCTGGTAATGAGGACTTTGTCAGGACTGTAATGTAGCTTTTTAAACAATATGCTTACGCTGATTTTGATATAAGTAATTTTGTGGTATTTTATGCCTATATTTGCTATAATAAATATAGTTAGTGTTTAGGTTTTGAAGAAGGAGAAATTATCATGCCGGAGTTGGAATCGTTAATAGAGCAGAAATTGATTGAGCAGTTGATATATGGGGATTCGCAGTGGACGTACAGACCAGATTTAAAGACAGAAGCGGATTTATGGAACAATTTTAAATATATTTTAGAGCAGAACAATAAGGACAGGCTGGATGGTGAGCCACTTTCTGATTCAGAGTTTGAGCAGGTAAAGAATCAGTTGCAGTTTTCAACATTTTATAAGGCTGGAGAGTGGCTGGTAGGCGAAAACGGCAAGGTCATGGTGCATGTACAGCGTGATACTAAGAAGCTTCATCTGGTTGTGATGAATCATGAGCATATTGCAGGTGGCAGCAGTGTGTATGAGGTTATAAATCAGTACAGTGCATTGAAGGATGATGAGGCTGCCGCATCAAGAGACCGTAGATTTGATGTGACCTTGATGATAAACGGTCTTCCAATGATACATATTGAGCTGAAAAACAGACAGCATTCGTATATGGAAGCATTCAATCAGATAAAGAAATACATTGGTGAAGGGCAGTTCAGGGGGATTTTTTCGGCTGTTCAGATGTTTGTTATAAGCAACGGTGTTGACACGAAGTATTTTTCTGCAGCAAGTGATACGGAGCTAAAGAAAGAATTTATCAGCGGATGGGTTGACAGGAACAATCAGCCGGTTTCTGATTATATTGATTTTGCAAAAAATGTCCTTAAGATTCCACAGGCACATGAGATGATTGCAAGATATACGGTTTTAGATAATGAAGCTAAGCGGCTTATTCTGCTTAGACCATATCAGATACATGCTATTGAGGCAATTCGTGAAGCATCACGAACAGGAAAGTCGGGATTTGTATGGCATACTACAGGCTCGGGAAAGACGCTTACATCATATAAGGCAACAAGAAATCTCCTTATGGATATTCCGGCGTTGGATAAGGCTATTTTCCTTATAGACAGGAAAGATCTTGATGAGCAGACAAATACGTCATTTAGTTCATATTCTCAGAATGATTCAATTGATGTGGATAATACTGATAATGTGACTGATTTGAAAAATAAACTTAAATCGTCTGACAGACAGATGATTGTTACTACAATTCAAAAGATGCAGATTCTCATTTCAAAGCGTCTGAAGGAGGGCACAGCTGAGTATAACAGGTTAAGAGGATTAAAAATAGCTTTTGTGGTGGATGAGTGTCACAGAGCTGTATCTCCGGCTACCAAGAGAATAATCGAACGCTTTTTTGGAAAGTCACTCTGGTTTGGCTTTACAGGAACACCACGTTTTCCGGAGAATCCTTATCCGTTGATGGGGGATTTGCCACGTACAACAGAGGAATTATACGGAGCATGTCTGCACAAATATACTATCCAGAATGCTATTCATGATAATGCTGTTTTGGGATTTCAAGTGGAGCACGATGGTCCAAAGGATGTGACGGATGAGACTGACAGCAGCCGATATGAAAATGAGACGCATATGCTCAAGGTGCTTGAGGTTATTTTAAATAAGTCATATCATAAGCTGGGCTTTCAAAATGGAAAAGGCAAGACCTTTGAAGGGCTTTTGACTACAAGTTCAATTTCGCTTGCACAAAAATATTATGAGCTGCTCACAAGGGTGAAAAACGGAGAAACGCCATTAAAGATAGATGAACGCATAAAGCAGGTTTTACCGGACTTCCCTAAGTTTGCCATTACATACTCTGTGACTGAAAATGAGGACGGCTCGCAGGTCAATCAGGAGAAGATGAAGCAGTCTCTTGATGACTACAACGCTATGTTTGATACAAAGTTTGATATTTCACAGATTACTTCATACAATAGTAATCTAAATAAACGACTTTCTAGAAAAGATCCTAAGTATAAGAGCAGAAACGAACAGCTTGATCTGGTTATTGTTGTGGATCGTCTGCTCACAGGCTTTGATGCGCCATGCATGTCGACAATTTTTATTGATAGGCAGCCGATGGGACCTCACGATTTAATACAGGCCTTTTCCAGAACTAATCGTATTTTTGACAAAAAATCAAAGCCGTATGGACAGATTGTAACTTTTCAGGCACCGGTACTTTTCAAGAAATGTGTGGATGATGCTGTCAAGCTTTACTCTGCAGGAAGTACAGAGGATACACCGCTTATTGCAGAGTGGGATGATGTGGAGCCTGCTTTTAAAAAGGCGCTTGCGGCACTTAGAATTGCAGCTCAGATACCGGACGACATTCCGTCAATGTCAGATGAGGAGAAGCTTCATTTCATGAAGATGTTTCAGAGCTTTGACAGACTTTTTGCACAGCTTAAATCCTTCAGCAGATATGATGAAAGTATGCTTGATGATTATGGAATTACTGAACAGGAATATATAGACTATGCAGGTCATTACCTGAACATAAAAAGTGAGATTGGGCCAGACCCGGGGCCGGACCCGGTTAATCCGCCGGTAGAACCGGAAATAGACTCAGATTATGAGCTTATGGCATACAGTAATACAAGGATTGATTATGAATATATCATCAATCTCATTCAGAATATCGTCAATCCTGAGGATGATGGTGATATCACTCCTGAGGAAAAGCAAAAGAAGATTGATGAGGCAAAGCAGTATGTAGAGGATCTGCGTAAGGATAATCCGAAGGTTGCAGATATCATGTCACATCTGATTAATGAGATAGAGCTTGATGAGAGCAGGTTCAAGGGTAAATCAATTCTAAACATTGTTGAAAATATGAAACATGAATGTATAGAACAGGTTGTGAGTAATTTCTGCTTGCTATGGCATGCAGACAAGGATGATGTAATGTATGCGGCAACACATTACCGCAATGGGATTATCCCTAATGAGAGCGCAATAAAGGCATCTATTAATTATCCTGAGTACAAAAATACAGTGGAACACGCTTTACCTAAATTCAAGTACTATGCTAAGTTTTTTGCAGAGCTTAGGAGTACGCTGGATGACGAGATTAAGCCTTTAGTGTAAAGAAATGTATTTCACAACACTTATAATACATATACAATTAAATACCGGATTGTGTTATAATATGTCTGTCGGCGGATTCGTCGGCAGACTTTTTTTAAGGAGAGTAAAATGAGAGTATTAACAGATTTAGAGCCAAAGAACGTTTTTTCGTTTTTCGAGGATATATGCAGTATTCCTCATCCATCATACAAGGAAGAGAAAATCAGTAATTATCTGGTGGAGTTTGCAAAGGCAAGAGGCCTTGAGCATTACCAGGATGAGCTTCACAATGTGATAATCATAAAGGAAGCATCAGAAGGATATGAGGATGTGGAGCCAATCATACTGCAGGGACACATGGATATGGTTTGCGAGAAGACACCTGACTGTGATAAGGATATGGACGAGGAAGGCCTGGACCTTTTGATAGATGGTGATTTTATCTCGGCAAAGGGCACTACACTCGGTGGAGATGACGGTATCGCGGTGGCATATGCGCTTGCTATTTTGGACGATGACAGCCTGTCACATCCACGCCTTGAGTTTGTATGCACTGTATGCGAGGAGGTCGGCATGGAGGGTGCTACAGGCATCGATGTGTCTATGCTTAAGGGAAAGAAGCTTCTTAATATGGACAGCGAGGAGGAGGGCGTGATGCTCGCAAGCTGCGCCGGTGGATGCAGAGCCGATGTGAAGCTGCCTGTAGAGAGAGAGACAGTGAGCGGAACAAAGCTTACTGTGAGCTTATCAGGTCTCACTGGCGGACACTCAGGCTCAGAGATTGATAAGGGAAGGGGCAATGCCAATACTCTTATGTCCAGACTGCTTCGCGACGCATCAGCACCTGTAGCTATAGCTTCTATAGAGGGCGGCAGAAAGGATAATGCCATTCCAAGAGAGTGTACTGCACAGATTATTGTAGCACCTGATGAGGCTGCGGCAGTGAAGGATTCGATAGAACAGGCAGCAGCTGAGATTGCGGAGGAGTTTAAGACATCTGATCCTGAACTTGAGCTTACTGTGTCAGAGGAGACTGACTGCAGTGAGTCAGCTATAAGTGCAAAGGACAGCGCAAGGGTTATCGCACTTATCGAGGCACTGCCAAACGGCATCATCAGAATGAGCCGGGAAATCGATAAGCTTGTTGAGACCTCGCTTAATCTGGGAGTTTTAAAATCGGACGATGCTGCTGTCACTTTAAGATACGCAGTCAGAAGCTCTGTCGGTGTGGCTAAAAAAAGCCTTAAGAACCAGCTTGTATGCATAGCAGGCGCTTTTGCTGCAGAGGTTACATTTGAGGGAGATTATCCTGCATGGGAGTACAAGAAGGATTCAAAGCTCCGCGAGGATATGGTACGGATTTTTGAGGAGATGTATGGCAAAAAGCCTACAGTTGAGGCTATTCATGCCGGTGTCGAGTGCGGACTTTTAAGCGGCAAGATTGAAGGACTCGACTGCATATCAATGGGACCGGACATGTATGATATCCATACGACTGAGGAGAGGCTTTCCATATCCTCTGCAAAGAGGTCATATGAGTATATACTCAGAGTGATTGCGTGCAAATAAATAGTTATTCAAGGCTTTTGATAAAGGAAAGAGGTGTCATATGATACCTCTTTTTAAATGCCCTGTGAAAATAGCTCAGATTGTGAAATCCGACAGACAGTGAGACATCTAAAATTGAGGTGTTGCCGCGCTCGAACTGTTCCACGGATTTTTCAAGACGCACATTGTTGATATACTGCACGCAGGTCATGTTCATGTGTTTTTTAAAGAAACGCATGAAGTGGTATTCACTGAAATAGCAAAGCCCGGCAAGCTCTGCAACCTGGATGCTTTCGGCATAGTGTACCTCGATGTAATCGAGCACATTTTTGAGCTTATCGGAGGATGTGTTGACACCAAAATCAGCATTTTTTTCACTGTATTGCAGCAATAGAAATATTGCCTGAAGCAGAAATGCCTTTAGAGCCAGCTCATAGCCGAATTCCTGACGGGAGTATAGATTTGTTATGCGCATGAAGCATTTGCAAAGGGATGAATATGCCGGATGCTTCGGTGCAATCAGGTAAGGCATGGCAAACTCATGGTTGATTAGCGGAGTCAGATATCTTGAAGAGCATATATCGGTATTGTTTCCACCTAAAAAATTGATATGGAATACATACGTTTCCGAGTAAAATTCGTCGCAGTCCCTTATTGAAATGGAATGTAGCAGCAGTGGCGGGATAAAGATGATATCGCCTTCCTTTGCTTCATATTCGAGCAAATCAATCTGATAGGTGCATGAGCCCTTTGTAATCAGTGTGAGCTCTGCCTCATCGTGCCAGTGTGTAGTGATGACAGGGTAATCTGCTGCAAGTCTTGTTATATATTTCTGAACGGGGAAAAATACTTCTCCGTGCTTTGCGTTTTCTTTCTGCCCGAGGGCAGGCGGATTATTGTTTTTCATATTGTTGTTTCTCCATAGCTTTTAAAAATATACCCTTTAAAATTATAAGAGCAGTATTGTGTTATAAAATGAAAAAATATTGCAAGAATTTATACTAAACACTTTCTATAATAGCAGTATAATACATCAAGACAAAGTGCTCAAGATGTAAATGAGAGCAAAATTTATGATTAGATAAGAGGTACACATTATGGAGAGAAAATGGTGGCATGACAAGGTGGCATATCAGATTTATCCAAAGAGCTTTCTGGATACAAACGGTGACGGAATAGGAGATTTAAGAGGTATCATTTCAAAGCTGGATTATTTAAAATCGCTTGGAATTGACATCATATGGCTGTCTCCGATATATAAATCGCCATTTGTGGATCAGGGCTATGACATATCTGATTACTATGCGATAGCGGAAGAATTCGGTACTATGGAGGAGTTTGATGAGCTCCTTGCCGAGGCAAAGAAGCGTGATATGCACATCATCATGGATCTGGTAATAAATCACTGCTCGGATAAGCACGAATGGTTTCAAAAGGCACTTAAGGATCCGGATGGAGAGTATGCTGATTACTTTTATTTCAGAAAAGGTAAAAACGGCAATCCGCCGAGCAATTACCGCTCTTATTTTGGCGGAAGCTGCTGGGAGAAGGTGCCGGGCACGGACAAGTATTATCTGCACATGTTTGCGAAGGAGCAGCCGGATTTAAACTGGGAGAATGAAAAGCTAAGACAAAAGCTTTATGAGATGATTAACTGGTGGCTTGATAAGGGCTTGTCAGGATTTAGAATAGATGCGATAATCAATATAAAGAAAAATCTCGATTTCCCTGATTTTGAGCCGGATGCAGAGGACGGACTGGCTGCCTGCTACAAGATGGTTGAAAGTGCAGAAGGTGTCGGAGAGCTCTTAGAGGAATTAAAGAACAATACATTTAAGAAGTATGATGCATTTACGGTTGGCGAGGTATTCAATATGAAGCCTGAGGAGCTGCCGGAGTTTATCGGTGAGAATGGGCATTTTTCAACGATATTTGATTTTTGTGCACAGTGCTTAAGTGATGGAGAGCATGGATGGTATGATGCACCGAAAATAGATTTTGACAAATGGAGAAAGGCCATTCTTGGTTCACAGCTTGAGACAGAAAAGTACGGCTTTAAGGCCAATATCATAGAAAATCATGATGAGCCGAGAGGTGCCTCAAGATTTTTACCAAAGCATGCTCAAAATCCTGCCGGAATCAAGATGCTTGGAACTGTCAGCGTACTGCTTCGAGGCATTCCGTTTATATACCAGGGACAGGAAATCGGTATGCAAAATGCTAAATGGAACAGTATAGATGAGTATGACGATATCAGCACAAAGGATCAGTACAAGGCAGCACTTGCAGCAGGCTTATCAGAGGAGCAGGCACTTGCAGCCTGTGGAAGGATGAGCAGGGATAATGCAAGGACACCTATGCAGTGGAGTGATGAGGCAAATGCCGGTTTTACCACAGCAAAGCCATGGCTTAAGGTCAATGAAAACTATAAGGCTATCAATGTTGCGGCGCAGGAAAAGGACCCTTCATCTGTTTTGAACTATTACAGAAGGCTTGTGGCACTGCGAAAGTCAGATGAATTTAAGGAGCTGTTCACCTACGGCAGATGTGTTCCGGCATATGAGGATACAGATGGCATCATGGCTTATTACAGAGAGGATGAAAATAAGCGCGTGCTGGTTGTGGCAAATTTTGGCAGTAAAGAGGCACAAATCAGGCTGGATGGCAGTGTGAAAAAGGTGCTTTTGTCCAACACAAATGATGCTGAAAAGAGCACTGTTTCAGTGGGAGCATCTGAGCTTAAGCTTGAAAGCTGTGAGGTTTTGGTGGTGCTTGTAAAATAGCATAATTTGATACAGCATTAAAGAAACCAGGCTGAATTTTTACAAAAAGAGACAGCTAAAAGAGATAACAAAAAGAGATAATGAAGAGACAAGGAGGGCATAATGAGCAAAAACAATAACGAAAAATGGTGGAAAAAGGCGGTAGTTTACCAGATTTATCCAAAGAGCTTTCAGGATTCTAACGGAGACGGCTTTGGTGATTTACAGGGTATCATCAAAAGACTTGATTATCTTGAGACGCTTGGAATCAATGCAATATGGCTTTCGCCGGTATTCAAATCACCGCAGGCGGACAACGGTTATGACATTTCGGATTACAGGGATATTGATCCGACGTTTGGCAGTCTCGATGATATGGAGGAGCTCATAAACGAGGCAAAGAAGCACAATATAAGGATTATGATGGATCTTGTCTTAAATCATTCTTCAAACGAGCACAGGTGGTTCAAGGAGGCTAAAAAGAGCAAGGACAATCCATACCATGACTACTATATTTGGAGAGACGGAGATGAAGGCGTGCCTCCAAGTGATATGAAGGCTTGTTTCGGTGGAAGCGCATGGGAATATGTGCCGGAAATCGGACAGTATTATTTCCATCAGTTTTTACCGGAGCAGCCGGATTTAAACTGGGAGAATCCAAAGGTCAGAAGAGCAATCTACGATATGATTCTCTGGTGGATGGACAAGGGAGTCGGCGGCTTCAGACTTGATGTAATCGACCAGATAGCAAAAGAGCCGGACAAGAGAATCACCATAAATGGACCAAGGCTTCAGGAATATTTTAAGGAACTGAGCAGGGAGACATTCCAGAAGGGCGACCTGATTACCGTGGGTGAGGCATGGGGCGCAGACACAGAGCGTGCAAAGCTTTACAGCAATCCGGATGGCAGCGAGTTTTCTATGGTGTTCCAGTTTGAGCACATAGGGCTTGACCAGAAGGAGGGCGGCGAGAAATGGGACCTTGCACCGCTTCCGTTTAAAAAGCTCAAAAAGATAATGGCTCACTGGCAGAATGAGCTCTACAACTGTGGCTGGAACAGTCTGTTCTGGGACAATCATGACCTGCCGCGTATCGTGTCAAGATGGGGCAATGACAGGGAGTACAGAGTGGAATCTGCAAAGATGCTTGCTATATTGCTGCACGGCATGCAGGGTACACCATACATCTATCAGGGCGAGGAGCTGGGCATGACAAATGTACAGTATGATATCGAGGATTATAAGGACTGTGAAATCATAAACATGTACCATGAGCGCCTTGAAAAAGGATACTCAAAGGATGAAATCATGAAGTCCATTTACGCAAAGGGCCGTGACAATGCAAGGACACCTATGCAGTGGGATGACTCGGCAAATGCCGGCTTCACCACAGGAACACCTTGGATAAAGGTAAATGACAATTACGACAAAATAAATGCCAAATCACAGGTGGATGACCCTGATTCAATCTTTAGCTGCTACAAGAAGCTTGTTCAGCTGAGAAAGGATTATCCGGTATTTGTTGATGGTAAATTCACACTTTTACTTGAGGATGATGAGAATATTTTTGCATACAGCAGAAAGAATGAAGAAAAAACCATGATTGTTGTGTGCAATTTCTTTGACAAGGAGATACCAATGCCGCTTGCAAAGGAGTGTGAGGGCATGGAGGTGCTGATTTCAAATTATAAGGATACCTCTGATATGTCAGTACTCAGACCTTATGAGGCCAGGATGTATATACGATAGATAAAATTGATACCGCTTGTTTTTATAAAGGTGTTTTATAAAAGCAGGCGGTATTATTGTATTTTTTAAGGATAATGTATATAATAAGTTACCGAAAAAAATCAATGGACGATGAAAGGAACCAATTCCATGTTTGATATAATAATAATAGGCAGTGGTCCGGCAGGACTGTCAGCAGCAATATATGCAAAGAGAGCCAATCTGAATGTGACAGTGGCAGAAAAAGAATACGAGGGGACAGGCCAGATAGCCGAGAGCGGAAATGTGAACAACTATCTGGGGCTTCCCAATATAAACGGATACGACTTGGGAGAAAAATTCAGGGAGCATGCAGTGTCTCTTGATGTAGAATTTATCGAAAAAGAAGCAGTGCAGATAGAAGCAGTGCAAAATGGTGAGAAAGAAGAATCAGCGATATACAGAGTGAAATTCGATGATGACACGATAGCAGAGGCAAGAGCGCTCATCTATACCGCAGGAGCATATCCGAGAAAGGCAGGAGTGCCGGGAGAGGATGAGTATACCGGTAAGGGAGTATCTTACTGCGCAATCTGTGACGGAGCATTCTATAAAGGAAAGACAGCCGCAGTGCTGGGCGGCGGAGATACCGCTTTGGATGATGCATTATATCTGTCCGACATATGTGAGAAGGTCTATCTGGTTCACAGAAGAGACAGCTTCCGCGGTGCACAGAGCACAGTTGAGCTCTTAAAGCAGAAAGAAAATGTAGAGCTTGTCCTAAACGAAGCAGTGACAGAAATATATGGAGAAAAAAAGCCGACAGGCATAAAGCTTAAAAGTGGCAGGACACTGGCTGTAGACGGAGTATTCGTGGCATATGGTTCAGTACCGCAGTCAGAGCTTATAAAGAATCTGGTGCAGCTTGATGAGAGAGGATATGTAGTGGCAGGTGAGGACGGCATCACATATGCTGCAACAAAAAATGGTGACCATGATAGAAGCATTCAGCCGGGACTGTATGTGGCGGGAGATGTCCGTACCAAGACACTGCGTCAGGTGGTAACCGCAGTATCTGACGGCGCAAATGCCGCAACGACAGCCGCAGAGTATTTAAGGGACATTAATGGTTATAAACAAAATATATAACCACGGACAAATAATTTGTATAACTGATAGCATTGACTTTCAACACACACGTTTGTATAATAATCTCATCAATTCCTAGTAACACAATAGACTATGTAAGAATTAACGAGAAGAAGAAAATAATGAGATTTAATACAAGCTTACTTCATGCCGGCGTGACAAAAGAGACAAATGGCTCTACACTGCCACCGGTATATCAGACAAGCGCCTTCGAGCAGGAGAGCGCGGCAGATCTGGAAAAAATATTTGAAAACAAGGCTCCGGGCTACTGTTACACAAGAGTTGCCAATCCTACGATTACAGCTTTTGAGAACAGAATAACAAAGCTCGAGGGAGGAATAGCATCGGTGGCATGCGCATCAGGCATGGCGGCACTGATGAATACCTTCTTAAATATACTAAGCAGTGGAGATGAGCTCATCTCAAGCGCCAGCCTCTACGGTGGCACAATAGATTTGTTCCATGATCTTGAGGCCTTCGGCATCACAACCAGATATGTCGAGAACAACAACTGGCAGCAGATAGAGGACAGTATCAATGAGCATACCAGACTGATTTTTGCAGAGACTATCGGTAATCCCTGTCTGGATGTCACAGATATTGAGAAGCTTGCAGAGATAGCACACGCACATGATATACCGCTTGTAGTTGACAATACCACATCGACAGCTTACCTGATACAGGTTTTAAAGCATGGAGCTGATATCGTGGTCAATTCATCTTCCAAATATATCAATGGAAGCAGCAATGCAATCAGTGGTATTCTGACAGACTCAGGTAAGTTCAAATGGGACAAGAACAGATATCCGGGGTTTGCAGATTATGTGAAGTATGGACCTATGGCATTTGTCGCAAAGCTGAGAAACAGTCTTTTCAGAAATATGGGTGCCTGTTTAGCTCCGGTGAATGCATACTTAAATATTATAGGACTTGAGACACTCGGTCTTAGAATGGAAAGAGAATGCTCTAATGCACTCGAACTTGCGTCGTGGATAGAAAACAATTATCCTGACATAAAGGTTAATTATCCGGGGCTTGAGAGCAGCAAATGGCATGAAATAGCAAAAAAACAGCTCGCAAACGGCTATGGAGCAATCCTTACAATCAGGGTTGGCAGCAAGGAAAAGGCATTTAAATTTATAGACAGCCTGACGATTCCTTACACACTCAGCAATATCGGAGATACGAAGACACTTGTCATTCATCCGGGCTCCACAATCAGTCTTCACAGCACAGATAAGCAGAAGGAGGATGCAGGAGTATTTGAGGATCTTATAAGAGTCAGTGTGGGTATCGAGGATATAGATGACCTCAAGGAGGATTTTGCACAGGCTTTTGCAAATATAGCTGATTAAGCCATAATAATAAGGTATCAATGTGTATGCAAATGAGGGCGTGCATATGCATTTACATATAAAACAAAACATTAACATATTTACACAATAAGGAGATTAAAAATGGCGGAGAAAGTTGATTACGCGGCCCTAAAAAAGGGCGGATTCATGAGACAGAAGCAAAAGGGCTGTTTCTCGCTTAGAATTGCGGTTGTAGGAGGAAATCTTACAGCAGAAAATATCAAAGCAGTAGCAGAGGTTGCTGAGAAATACGGACACGGATATGTTCATATGACATCGCGTCAGGGTATTGAGATTCCTTTTATCAAGGTTGAGGATATCAATGTAGTAAAAGAGGAACTGGCAAAGGGCGGTGTAGGAACAGGTGTCTGCGGACCGAGAGTACGTACTGTCACAGCGTGTCAGGGCTCAGAAATCTGTCCTAGCGGATGTATCGATACATACACTCTGGCTAAGGAACTTGATGAAAGATACTTCGGAAGAGAGCTTCCTCACAAGTTCAAGTTTGGTGTCACAGGCTGTCAGAACAACTGCTTAAAGGCTGAGGAAAACGATGTCGGAATCAAAGGCGGCATGACAGTAGAGTGCAGCCATGACGATTGTATCCAGTGTGGTGTATGTGTGAAGGCATGCCGCGAGGGTGCACTTTCGATGGAGGATGGCAGGATTATCATCGACAGAGACAAATGTAACAACTGTGCGCGCTGCGTAAAGAGCTGTCCGACAGATGCATGGAAGGGAACTCCGGGATATATCGTATCGTTTGGAGGACTTTTCGGAAACCACATCTATAAAGGAGAGCAGCTTGTTCCGATTATCCGCGACAAGGAAACTCTTTTCAGAGTGACAGATGCGGCAATTAGTTTCTTCGAGAAGCATGCAAACGGTGGTGAGCGTTTCAGACTTACTCTTCAGAGAGTGGGCGAGGAAGAGTTCAAAAAAGAGATTCAGGCAGCATACGAGGGTAAATAATCCCCATGTATAGCAGGAAATATCCGGCATGCATAAACAACAACGGTTACGGCAAAAATATAATAAATATGAGTATAGGAAGGGAGATGCAAAATGGCAGATATAGCATTCGACGATCAGGTAGATATAACTGACAAGGTTTGCCCTCTTACATTTGTAAAGGCAAAGGTAGCAATAGAGGAATTAGATGACGGTGAGGTGCTTGCAATCCGTATGAATGATGGAGAGCCGGTACAGAATGTTCCAAGAAGCATGAAGGAAGAGGGACATAAGATACTTAAGCTCGAGGACAACGAGGATGGAACATACACTCTTTACGTCAGAAAGGTTGAGGACTAATCATGGCAGCAAGAATTTCAAAGGCGGATTTCGATGAAAAAGTATTAAAAAGCAAGCTTCCGGTAATTGTTGATTTTTACTCGGATTCATGTGTGGCCTGCAAGAAGCTGGCACCGGTTCTCGGAGATATCGAGGATGATTATGAGGATAAACTTCACGTATACAAGGTAAACACAAACTTTGACGGAGAGCTCGCTGATGAGTATGAGGTGACTGCGAATCCGACACTGCTTTTCGTAAAAGACGCAGAGGTCTTAGACAGAAAGGTCGGCGCACAAAAGCCTGCCGATTTGAAAGCATGGGTTGAAGAATTATTATAGTTTTTAGATTATTATATAAAGCAGTCTGATACAGGATAATAACACATACAGATACCACAATCTGTGACACAGGAGGAAATAAAATGACTATCACAGTAGCAGGAGAGAAGAAAGAATATAAGGATGGACTTACATTACCGGAGCTTATCGAGCTTGAGAATGTAGATATGCCTGAGTATGTAACAGTTTCAATAAATGAGGAATTTGTTGCCACAGAGGATAAGCCAAAGACAGTGCTTAAGGATGGCGATAATGTAGAGTTCCTTTACTTCATGGGAGGTGGATGCTAATGGCAATGACTGATGAGCAGATCGAGCGCTATTCACGCCACATTATCCTTAATGAGGTGGGCGTTAAAGGTCAGAAGAAATTATTAAAGGGCAAGGTGCTTATTATCGGTGCCGGCGGACTCGGAGCTCCGGCAGCCATGTATCTTGCAGCGGCAGGAGTTGGCACAATCGGTATTGTGGATGCGGATGAGGTAGATTTATCCAACCTGCAGAGACAGATTATCCACGGAACAGCCGATGTGGGAAAAGCCAAGGTAAAGTCAGCAAAAGAGACAATGAACGCCATGAACCCGGATGTTCAGGTCAATACATACCGTATGTTTGTAGATGCGTCAAACATCAGAGAGCTTATCAGGGATTATGATTTCATCATCGATGGAACTGACAATTTCCCGGCAAAGTTCTTAATCAACGATGCATGTGTGCTTGAGAAAAAGCCGTTTTCACATGCAGGAATCATCCGTTTCAAGGGTCAGCTCATGACATATGTGCCGGGAGAGGGACCTTGCTACAGATGTGTATTCAAGAATCCGCCACCAAAGGATGCAGTGCCTACATGTAAGCAGGCAGGCGTTATCGGAGCTATGGGCGGAGTAATCGGTTCGCTTCAGGCTATGGAGGCTATCAAGTATTTAATCGGTGTCGGAGAGCTGCTCACAGGATATCTGCTTACATATGATGCACTCACCATGGAGTTCCACAAGATTAAGCTTCCAAAGGATACACACAACTGTGCAGTCTGTGGCGACCATCCGACCATTCTCGAGCCAATCGACTACGAGCAGGAGGTCTGCGAGGAGACAGCGGGCAGATTTGATGCACCTCGTACACAGGAATAAAAAGACAGTAAGGAAAGGAACGATATGAGTATCATAAGAATGAAATATCCGTTTCTGGATGAAATAGCAAAATATGCTAAAGAGCATCTGCCGGAGGAGGCGTGCGGTCTGATAGCAGGCAGTGAGGACGAAAACGGTCGTCTCATCACAAAGGTATATTACCTGACGAATACAGACCATGCCGAGGACCATTTCACAATGGATCCAAAGGAGCAGCTGGCAGCCATAAAGGACATGAGAGCAAACGGTCTTAAGCCGCTTGGCAACTGGCATTCACATCCGTCTAGCCCTTCAAGGCCATCGGATGAGGATATAAAGCTTGCATACGATCCAAATGCGAGCTACATGATAATGTCGCTTATGGCAGAAAATCCTGTAATCAACTCGTTTCATATCGAGGGTGGACAGGTCACGAAAGAGGATTTACGAATATATTCTGATGAATATTACTTCTAAATCATATGTTAATGTTTTGAGTCGCAGCGAAAGCTGCAAAGAAAAGTCAGCTTCATCGAAGATGGCTTTTCTTTTTTAGAGAAAGATGTTATTATAGCATGTATATTTAATAAAACGAAAGAGCGTTCGAAAATGAAATTAAAAACGAAGGAACTTACAACATGTGCACTTTTTGCGGCGCTTATAGCAGTTGGAGCATTTATCAAGATTGATATTCCGCTTCCTATGTACACCATGCATTTTACATTACAGTGGTTTTTTGTGCTGATGGCGGGATTTCTGCTCGGGGCAAAGCTGGCATCGCTTAGCGTAATAGTATATTTGTGCATCGGACTGGTGGGAGTGCCTGTATTTGCGGCAGGCGGTGGTCCTACATACATTTTAAGACCGGGCTTTGGGTTCCTCTTAGGCTTTGTGCTTGCCGCATTTTTAATCGGAGCCATCACGGAAAAGCTTAAAAAGACCAATGCGTTTACACTCATTCTTCCGGCAACGGTCGGACTGGTGGCATATTATACAGTTGGAGCAATATACTTTTACTGCATGAAGAATTTCTATGCGGCAACACCTGTCAGCTGGGGCATCGTAATAGTAGATTACTGTCTGATAACTGTTGCACCGGACTTTATATTATGCGTATCGGCAGCAGTGTTTTCTGCCAAGCTTCGTCCTGTTTTTGAAGGAATGCTCAATGGATACAGTGTGAAGCATAAGGCAAAAAATAAAGCATAAAGCGTATAATAAAGTATAAAATAAGGCATGAAATATATATGAAATAAAGTATGGATATGGTATTACAGGGAGATAAAAATGGCGTATTTTCCGATGTTTGTGGATATGACGGAAAGAGAGTGTCTGATCGTCGGCGGTGGAAATGTGGCATACCGCAAGGTGATTGTAATGCTGGATTTTGGCGCGAAGGTCACGGTTGTAGCAGAGAATATATGTGATGAGCTGAGAAAGCTTACAATTGATGATATAGCAAGCGAGGATAAAACGGGCTCATATACGGCAAATAAAGAAAACAATCAGACGGACCCGGATGCAGCAGATAGAATTACGTTCATAAAGAGAAGGTTTGAACGAAAAGACTGTGACGGCATGGAAATGGTTATCGCTGCCACTGATGACAATGCTTTAAATCATGAGATTGCAGAGTATTGCAAAGCTAATGGCATCATGGTAAATGCGGTCGATCAGAAGGCTGATTGCAGCTTTATTTTTCCGTCATACATAAAGGAAAAGAATCTTGTTGCGGCATTTTCGAGCGGAGGAAACAGCCCTGTGCTGACTCAGTATCTGAAAGGCAAAGAGCAGGAGATTCTTACTCCGTTTCTTGGTGAGCTGAACGAATACATGGGACAGATCCGCGAAAAAGTAATAGCGCAATATGACACTCAAGCCGAGAGAAAGCGTGTATTTAAAGAAATATTGTGTGCAGCTATTGATAATGGAAGGATTCCGGAAATATAGTTTAAAGTATGGTATTACAGATTTTAAGTTGTTGTTCATTTATAAATTATAAATGGAAAATGGCATGATCCGTAGGAGAGTAAAATGAGGTATTTAATAGGAACGAGAGGCTCAAAGCTTGCTCTTGTTCAGACTGATTACGTGATAGATAAGTTAAAAAGAGCATATCCGGATGATGATTTTAAGGCTGTTATCATAAAGACAACAGGCGATTTAGAGCAGAAAAAGGCACTCGATAAGATTGGCTCAAAGGGTATCTTCGTAAAGGAGATAGAGGATGAGCTTTTAGCGGGAAAGATTCATATGGCAGTCCATTCCATGAAGGATATGCCTGATGAACCGGCAGCAGGGCTTACATTTGCAAAGGCATGGAAGCGTGAAGATCCAAGGGATGTTTTGGTGCTGAAAAATGCCGCTTCACTGGATGAGCTTCCTCATGGTGCCGTGATAGGAACCGGAAGCAAGCGCAGAAAGTATCAGCTTTTAAAGCTGCGCCCTGACCTTAAGGTGGTTGGCATACGCGGAAATATCGATACGAGGCTTCGTAAGCTATATGATGGTGAAATTATATATGAAGAGATTGCCGATAATACTGTAAATAACAATGAGATAGCTAACGAAAAACAGAATAAGTATAACGAATACAGGCTGGATGGAATCGTACTTGCAGCGGCGGGAATAAAGCGTATCGGAAGAGATTCTGAGATCACACAGTACTTTTCAGAGGATGATATGATTCCGGCTCCGGCACAGGGCACACTGGCGCTTGAGCTACGTGCTGACAATGCTAAGCTGATGGCAAAGCTTGATGCTTTGTCAGATGAGAAAACCAATCTGTGCGCAGGCATTGAGAGAGAATTTTTAAAGCAAATCGGTGGAAACTGTCATCTGCCTGTGGCTGCATACTGTGATATTGTAAGTGAAAAAGACCGCGGTAATGACAGCAACAAAAATAACAGGCTAAAGCTTCTTGCGATGTTTGGCTCAGAGGATGGAAAACAGCTTGCAAGGACAGAGCAGGTATGGGATATGACATCAGACAGAAACAATATTGTGGAGTGTGCGGTGCACGATATTCGATATAAATTAGAAATCGACTAAAAAAATATCAAGTCATAATTTTTAATCATAATAATTCAGTAGAAAAATAATTAGGAAAATCATGAGAGAAAACACAGGAAAAGTAGTATTAGTTGGAGCAGGACCGGGAGATACGGGCCTGCTCACTTTAAAAGGAGAAAAATATATAAAACAGGCGGATTGTCTGGTGTATGACAGGCTATCATCACCAGAGTTTCTTTCAATGGCAAAGGCAGGCTGTGAGCTTATTTATGTGGGCAAGGAAAATCATAAGCATGTCATGAAGCAGGATGCCATAAACGAGCTTTTGTACGAGAAATCAAAATATCATGAGCTTGTAGTCCGTTTAAAGGGCGGAGATCCGTATGTATTTGGAAGGGGCGGAGAGGAAGCTCTCTATCTGGTAGATAGAAATGTGGAGGTAGAAGTGGTACCGGGTGTCAGTTCATCGGTTGCAGCGCTTGCGGCTGCAGGAATACCTATCACACACAGAGGCATAGCAAAAGGCTTTCAGGTCATCACTGCGCACAGCAGAAAGGATGAGGAGGCAGATATAGACTATTCCCTTCTTACAGATGAGACAATCACCTGCGTATTTTTGATGGGACTTGCACATGTAAAAAGCATTGCAGCAGGGCTTATGAAAGCAGGACGAAGAGCGGATACTCCGGCAGCAGTGATATCGAATGGCACACTTGCCGCGCAGCGCAAATGTATAGGAACGCTTGCGGATATCGGAGAAAAGATCGAGGAAGCAAAGCTGACATCACCGGCTATAATCGTTGTGGGAGATGTGGTTTCACTGAATGACAGGCTTGATTTCTTTGAAAAAAGACCGCTGTTTGGAAGAAAAATCACAGTACCGTATATCAAAACAAACGAATTGATAGCAAAATTACAGCAGCTTGGAGCAGACATCACACCGGTTAAAACAGGCATAATTAAACCAGTTATAATTCCTAAATTTGTTGATAAAGTAAGATCGGCAGACTGGATAGTTTTTACAAGCAAAAATGGTGTAAGATCATTTTTCTATAATCTGGAGCTGGCAGGGGCAGACATCAGGCTTATAGCAAATGCAAGGTTTGCGGTGGTGGGAAAAGCTACAGAAAAAGAGCTTGCAAAGCATCACATAAATGCAGATATTATTCCGGCAGAACAGACCGGAAAAGAACTTGCAGGAGAATTGAGTTCATATATGGGCGATAATGATGAAATCAAAGTCTGCATTTTCTCGGCAAAGGAGGCTTCACCTGACCTTGAGGCAGGGCTTAAAGAAATATGTCAATTAGAAAAAATTGATGCATATGTAAATGAGCAGGCATATGAGAGTATTCCTGAAAGCATTGGAAACATGGTAAGTGAAGCTGTTTTTACAAGCGCATCAAATGTGGAAAGATTTTTTCATATGCTGCCGGAGAATGCATACGTGGAAACAGCATACTCAATAGGTGAAAAAACAACAGCAGCATTAGAGCAGCACAATGTGAGAGAGATAGTACAAGCTGATGATAGCAGTTATGAAGCGCTGGTAGATAAAATATCTTATAAAGATGCTTTTAAAGATTAAGAATTTATGGTGACAAAAGTTATATAAAGTTATATAATAAATGCAAAGTTATATAAGGTTATATAAACTTATATACGAAACAAAAAGTTATATAAAGTTATATAAGGGGAAAACAAAATGCAAAATCCATTTACATTATCATTCGGGAAAAAACCACTGCAATATATATCAAGAATCTCACAGACCAATCAGATAGTAGAGACATTTAGGTCAGAAAATCCTGCAAACCAGCTTTTTATGATAACCGGGGTAAGGGGATCGGGCAAAACGGTTATGATGACCAATATAGTATCAGAGATAAAGAAGGATGAGGAATGGCTGACAGTTGAGCTTAACCCTACGAGAGATATGCTTCAGAGCCTTGCAGCTAAGATTTACAGTATGCCTCAGATGAATAAAATATTTGTCAATGCAAAACTGGATTTTTCAGCGTTTGGACTGGGCGTTTCCATAGAAAATGCAGCACCGGTTACGGATATAGAAAATGTGCTGGAATTGATGCTTGAAAATATAAAGAAACATAATAAGCGGTTACTCATTTCAGTTGATGAGGTTATGAACTGTGAATTTGTAAAAGTATTTGTCAGTTCATTTCAGATATTTCTGAGACAGGATTATCCTATTTTTCTGCTTATGACGGGGCTGTTTGAAAATATATATGATCTGCAGAACGACAAGGCACTTACATTTTTGTACAGGGCGCCTAAGATAATGCTTGAGCCACTTAGCTTTACAGCAGTCAGGAAACACTATATGGATATTTTTGAACTGGATCAAAGAGAGGCAGACAAAATGGCAGCTCTTACAAAGGGATATCCTTTTGCATTCCAGGTATTGGGATATCTTTACTGGGAAAACAGGGATGATCACACGATAGAAGATATTTTACCGGAATATGATCAGTGCCTTGATGAGTATGTGTACAGTAAAATCTGGTCGGAGCTGTCAGAGCTTGATAAAAAAATATTGTTGGAAATATCAGTAAGTGGTGAAGAAAAGGTAAAAGAAATCAGAGAAAAACTGGATATGAATTCAGGATTATTCTCGGTATATAGAGACCGGCTCAAAAGAAAGGGGGTTATAGATACCTCTGAGTACGGTAAAATTACTCTCACACTTCCACGATTTGAAGAATTTGTCAAAACGCGCCAAATGTAATATACTATATCCATCTGAAACATTAACATAATAAAGGAGAAGCACAATGAAAGAATACAGTATAGGTACAAAGTGTGTACAGGCAGGCTATGCAGCCGGAAACGGAGAGCCGAGACAGATTCCGATTATTCAGTCAACTACATTCAAATATGACACAAGCGAGGACATGGGAAAGCTTTTTGACCTTGAGGCAGAGGGCTATTTCTACAGCAGACTGCAGAATCCAACCTGTGATACGGTAGCAAGAAAAATCGCAGCTATGGAGGGTGGCACTGCTGCCATGCTCACATCATCAGGACAGGCAGCCAATTTCTATGCCATGTTCAACATATGTGAGTGCGGAGACCATATCGTGGCATCATCATCCATCTATGGAGGCACCTTCAACCTCATCGCGGTAACTATGGCAAAGATGGGTATTACAGCTACATTCGTATCTCCTGATGCTACAGAGGAGGAGCTGAATGCAGCATTCAGACCAAACACAAAGCTTATGTTTGGTGAGACTATTGCCAATCCTGCGCTTACGGTGCTTGATATAGAGCTTTTTGCAAAGGTGGCACACGAGCACGGAGTACCGCTTATAGTGGACAATACCTTCCCGACACCTGTAAACTGCAGACCAATTGAGTGGGGCGCAGATATTGTCACACACTCTACCACAAAGTACATGGACGGACACGGAGCCACACTCGGCGGAGCAATCGTAGACAGCGGCAAATTCGACTGGATGGCACATGCAGATAAATATCCGGGACTGTGCACACCTGACGACAGCTATCATGGCATCACATATGCAGAGAAATTCGGCAAGGAAGGTGCGTTCATTACCAAATGTACAGCACAGCTTATGCGCGATTTTGGTTCTATGCAGTCACCACAGAATGCATTTATGCTGAATCTTGGCCTTGAGTCACTTCATGTGCGTATGCCAAAGCATGTGGAAAATGGACAGGCAGTGGCTGAATTTTTGGAAAATCATCCAAAGGTTGCCTATGTAAACTACTCAGGGCTTCCTTCAAACAAATACTATGAGAGAGCACAGAAGTATCTTCCAAACGGAGGCTGCGGAGTCGTATCATTTGGCTTAAAGGGCGGCAGAGAGGCAGCGTCTGCATTTATGAAGGCATTAAGGCTTGGTGCAATCGAGACACATGTGGCAGATGCGAGAACCTGCTGCTTAAATCCGGCAACAAGCACGCATCGTCAGATGAATGATGAGCAGCTTAAGGAAGCAGGAGTGCCGGCAGAGCTTATCAGAATAAGCTTAGGTCTTGAGGACAAGGTGGATTTGATTGCAGATATCTCAAACGCACTCGACGCTATAAAATAAAATATATATTCATAAAATACACAAAAAGAACAAAATTAGTAAAAACAAAACTTTACGAAATGACTTACTAATGATATAGTAGTGATAGGTATGAAAGAGTTTTAATAATTATTTTATTTTTGTGGGAATTATTATGAGTAATAGATTTGATGATGAAAACAATATAGAGATGGATATAAAGACCGCATTCGCATCCTGGGGAAAGTATGTTTTTAAGTGCTTTCCGCAGGAATGCCGTTTGAGGTCTTTTTTATCAGAGGATTCATTAGATGACTCAGAAGAGAAAAATGTGGATATTATAAACAATCCGTTTATAGACAGCATGGTTGACAGGAATAATCTGCTGAAGGCTGTTAAACAGATTGCAGAGGGAGAAAAATTTGCTACTGTAGTACTGCATGCCAAGGAAGGAACAGATACCTACAGGATATCATTCAAGTCGATTTGCTTTGATGATGATGGCAGAACAGTTGAGGCAATAGGGCTTGCTGAGCAGCTTGATGAGCGTCTTAACGAGAGTGAGATGGTGAATGCTTTAGGAAGCAACTTCAACAGTATCTACTATGTAGATGTAGACAACAATAAGATGTATCCGCACAGGATGAATCCTTCTGTCCGTGCTATGTTTGGAGAAGTGCTTGAGTCAAAACCGGGCTATAATGAGATGATGGAACAGTATGTAAATGCTATCGTCTTAGAAGAGGATAAGCTTCACATGCTTTTAGAGACATCAATTAATAATCTGCGCAGGCAGTTTTTGATAAAGGATACCTATCAGCATGATTACCGCATCGTGAGGGATGGACAGGTACAGTATTGCAGAGCAAAGTTTGTCAATGTGTCTGGCGTGGGAGAGCTGCACAAGATGATAGCGGGCTTTTCGGATATAAGCCCGGAGAAGCAAAGAGAGCTTGAGCGTATAGCGTATGTGGATGCAGTGACCGGAGGCAACAATTACGAGAGTTTTAAAAAGAAGCTGCGTGACAGAAACGTATCAGGATATCTGATTTCCATGGATATTCACTCCTTCAAGATAGTGAACTCCATCTGTGGTGTGGCAAAGGGCGATGAGGCGCTTAGATGGATTTCTGAAAATATACGCGGTGTTGTAGGATATAATGACATATCAGGTCATATAAATGCAGACAGATTTGTTATTTTCTTTGCGGATGACAAGATAAATAAGGTTATCAGAAAGATAGAGACCATCAATTTACAGCTTATTAAGGTTTCAGAATCCTTAAAGATTCCAAAGATTCAGCCATACTTTGGTGTGACAAAATGGGAGCCGGGAAAAAAGGTTGAGGAAGCATACGGCGAGGCCAACTTTGCCAAGAATCGGATCAAGGAGCGGAAGGACGTGCTCTATCAGATATACAGTCAGGCCGATACAGAAAGGATTGTCGAAGAAAAGCAGATGGAGGATAACTTCTACCGGGATTTAAATGACAATCATTTTGAGATATGGTATCAGCCCAAGTATGCTCCAAAGACCAACAAGCTGGTCGGTGCAGAGGGACTTGTCAGGTGGAGAAGAGAAAATAATGAGATTATTCCGCCATCCAAATTTATACCGCTTTTTGAAAGAAACGGCATGATTAAGGCGCTTGATGAGTATGTATTCCGCGAGGTGTGTACACATCAGAGAAGATGGCTTGATGAAGGGAAAAAAATAGTTCCTATCTCAATCAACCTGTCCAGAGCGAGCCTGTACTTTGAGTCTGTGGTTAAAAGATATCATGATATAGCAAGAAGAATCGGCATATACACACATCTTGTGCCTATAGAGATTACAGAGAGTGCAGCGGTCGATAATGATGAAATCAAGAGTATTGCGGATAAATTCCATGGCAATGGATTTCCACTTTTGGTGGATGATTTTGGCTCAGGCTATTCATCACTTGTTACCCTCAATATGAAGTGCTTTGATACACTCAAAATCGACAAGAGCCTGATTGACTATATAGGAGATTCAAATGGTGAGAGGCTGCTTGTGCACACGATAGCACTGGCCAAGGAGCTGGGAATCTGCGTGACCGCCGAGGGTGTTGAGAGTCAGGAGCAGGTAGAGTTTTTGAAGAATATAGACTGCGACAGTATACAGGGCTTTTATTATTCAAAGCCACTGCCGTTAACAGAGTATGAGATGCTTTTGGATTGATAAATATAAAAAATATAAGCAGTATAAAAGAGCCGGTCATGTGACCGGCTCTTTTGAGGGGAGTATAAATAATTAATAAGAGGTATAACATTGAAAAGATTTCTCTCTTCGGAAACATTATAAAATAACAGTAATTAAAAAGCAATACTTTGAAACAC
>OKTS01000267.1_pt1 | contig 33189 bp, 29 predicted proteins | sample 1606331 | NCBI WGS metagenome assembly OKTS01 (sample SAMEA3879564, study PRJEB24766) | human gut metagenome | biome: human-associated habitat; feature: feces | place: USA | collected 1985/1987 | reverse complement strand
CTATCTGCGTACGATGGACGTAACCGGTGAGGTTACTCTTCCCGAAGGCGTAGATATGGTGATGCCGGGCGACCACGTAACGATCACCGTTGAGTTGATCTACCCGGTTGCACTCAACGAAGGTCTGCGTTTCGCAATCCGCGAGGGTGGCCGTACGGTAGGTGCAGGTCAGATTCTGAAGATTCTCGCCTAATCCCAGGGATATTTTAGTAGTGCAGGGATTGACTTGCACTACTTTTTAGGAGCATAGTTCAAGGGTAGAATAGCGGTCTCCAAAACCGTTGATGGGAGTTCGAATCTCTCTGCTCCTGCTAAAATAAAGTAAGAAGAATATGTTCAATTACGTAAAAGAATCTTATAACGAATTGGTTCATAAAGTGACCTGGCCGACGTTCGCACAGTTGCAGAACTCGACGGTAGTGGTGATGGTCGCTTCGTTGATCTTCGCCATCGTGATTTTGGCGATGGACATTTCGTTTGAGAACATTATGGAGGCTATCTACAGGACCCTGGCTAAGCTCGGTCGTTAATTGTTTTTGTGACCATGAGCGAAACAGCGAAACAGTGGTATGTAGTTCGTACGATCGGAGGCAAGGAGAATAAGGTAAAAGAGTACATCGAATCCGAAATCCGCCACAGCCACCTGGAAGAGTATATTTCGCAGGTGCTGATTCCGACCGAAAAAGTCTATACGATCCGTAACGGTAAGAAGGTTTCCAAAGAGAAGGTTTCTTATCCGGGATATGTATTGATTGAAGCCGCCTTTGTCGGTCAGATCCCTATTATCATTCGTAATATTCCCAACGTGCTCGGTTTTTTGGGTGACACCAAGGAGGACAGCCGCAAGATGATCGCTACGCCCCTGCGTCCGCAGGAGGTCAGCCGCATCCTGGGGCGTGTCGATGAATTGAGTTCGATGGAGGAAGAAAACGAAATACCATTCTTTGTCGGCGAAACCATCAAAGTTACAGATGGTCCTTTTTCAAGCTTCCAAGGTACCATTGAGGCCGTCGACAACGAGCGCAAGAAACTCACGGTATCGGTGAAGATATTCGGGCGCAAAACTCCTATGGAGTTGAGTTTCACACAAGTTGAAAAAGAATAATTAACCAAGGAAAACTATGGCAAAAGAGGTTGCTGCATTTATTAAATTGCAGATCAAAGGTGGTGCTGCCAATCCTTCTCCCCCGGTGGGACCAGCATTGGGTTCAAAAGGAGTCAATATTATGGACTTCTGCAAGCAGTTCAATGCCAGAACACAAGACAAGGCGGGAAAAGTTCTTCCGGTCATCATCACGGTTTACAGCGACAAGTCGTTTGACTTCATCGTAAAACAGCCGCCTGTAGCCATTCAACTCAAGGAGGCAGCCAAAGCTAAATCGGGTTCCGCACAGCCCAACCGCGACAAGGTCGGTCAGGTGACGTGGGATCAGGTGCGTGAGATCGCTCAGGACAAGATGTCCGATATGAACTGTTTCACGATCGAGGCTGCTATGCGTATGATCGCTGGTACTGCGCGCAGTATGGGTATCAACGTCGTTGGAGAATTTCCTAACAAGTAATTGCAATTACAAGAATGAGTAAGTTGACAAAAAATCAAAAAATTGCCTACGCGAAGGTCGAGCCCGAAAAGGCTTACAAGCTTACGGAGGCCGCAGCTCTTCTGAAGGAGATTACTTTTACGAAATTTGATGCTTCGGTGGATGTTGATGTGCGTCTGGGCGTGGATCCGCGTAAGGCCAACCAGATGGTGAGAGGTGTTGTATCACTTCCTCACGGTACTGGTAAGGTTACACGCGTTTTGGTGCTTTGTACACCGGATGCTGAAGCTGCTGCAAAAGAAGCCGGAGCTGACTATGTTGGTCTTGACGAATATATTGAAAAGATCAAAGGTGGATGGACTGATATTGATGTGATTATCACTATGCCGTCCATCATGGGTAAGATTGGTGCACTCGGTCGTGTGCTCGGTCCTCGTGGATTGATGCCTAACCCCAAGAGTGGCACTGTAACTATGGATGTTGCTAAAGCTGTAAGAGAAGTAAAACAAGGCAAAATCGACTTTAAGGTTGACAAGAGCGGTATTGTTCATACTTCTATCGGTAAAGTTTCATTTAGCGCTGAGCAAATTCGCGACAATGCGAAAGAATTCATCTCTACTTTGAATAAATTGAAACCGACCGCAGCCAAGGGTACATATATCAAGAGTATTTATCTTTCTAGCACGATGAGTGCGGGTATCAAGATTGACCCGAAATCTGTAGAAGAAATCTAATAAAACGGAGTAATAATGAGAAAGGAAGATAAAAGTACGATTATTGAGCAGATTGCTGCTACAGTTAAGGAATACGGTCACTTCTATTTGATAGATACCACTGCTATGAACGCTGCTGATACAAGCGCGTTGAGAGCTTTGTGTTTCAAGGCTGACATCAAATTGATGGTAGTTAAGAATACATTGCTTCATAAAGCATTGGAAAGCTTGGAAGAGGATTATTCTCCGCTTTACGGTTGCATGAAAGGTACGACTGCTGTAATGTTTTGCAATACAGCGAATGCACCTGCGAAACTGCTGAAAGATAAAGCAAAGAACGGTATTCCCGGATTGAAAGCTGCATATGCAGAAGAAAGCTTCTATGTTGGTGCTGACCAGTTGGATGCTCTCGTAAGTATCAAGAGTAAGAATGAAGTTATTGCCGATATCGTTGCATTGCTGCAGTCACCGGCCAAGAATGTTATTTCTGCTCTGCAATCAGGTGGTAACACCATTCACGGAGTTCTCAAGACTCTCGGTGAACGTCCCGAAGCGTAACTTCGGAAACAAAAAAACATCAATTTATTTTAGTAATTAAACAATTAAAATCATACAAAAATGGCAGATTTGAAAGCTTTTGCAGAACAATTAGTTAACTTGACAGTAAAAGAAGTTAATGAACTTGCAACTATCCTTAAAGAAGAATATGGTATTGAACCTGCTGCTGCAGCTGTAGCTGTTGCTGCTGGTCCTGCTGCTGCTGGTGCAGCTGCTGCTGAAGAAAAAACTTCATTCGATGTAGTTTTGAAGAGCGCAGGTGCTGCTAAATTGCAGGTTGTTAAGGCCGTTAAAGAAGCTTGTGGTCTTGGCTTGAAAGAAGCAAAAGACATGGTTGACGGTGCTCCTAGCGTAGTAAAAGAAGGTTTGGCTAAAGACGAAGCTGAATCTTTGAAGAAAGTTTTGGAAGAAGCTGGAGCTGAAGTTGAACTTAAATAAGATTATCCTGTAAATCAGGTAGTTCGGTTAAGAGTCCTCTGTAAGGAGGATTCTTAACCTTTTTGCGTCTATATTAAGTTGACTGGCTGGCAGGTGTGGATTGACAGGTTTTTTTATCGTTTCCGATGCTTGGAGATGCCGGATCCGGCTCCTGTTTTTTCCTGCTTGTTCACGCTTTCTTAAAAATAATAAAACTCATACAGATGTCTTCAAACATTATCAATCAACGAATTAACTTTGCTTCTATTAAGAATCCGATGCAGTATCCGGATTTCTTGGAAGTTCAATTGAAGTCATTTCAAGACTTTTTGCAATTAGATACCCCGCCTGAAAAACGAAAGAACGATGGCTTGTACAAGGTATTTGCAGAGAATTTCCCGATCGCAGATACACGTAACAACTTCGTGCTCGAGTTCCTCGACTACTATATCGATCCGCCTCACTATTCTATCGACGACTGTCTGGAACGTGGATTGACTTATAGTGTTCCCTTGAAAGCTAAACTGAAGCTTTATTGTACAGACCCCGATCATGAAGATTTCGATACAGTGATTCAGGATGTATATCTGGGACCGATCCCTTATATGACTCCGAAAGGTACTTTCGTGATTAATGGTGCTGAACGTGTCGTTGTTTCGCAGTTGCACCGTTCTCCAGGCGTCTTCTTTGGACAGAGTATCCATGCCAATGGTACGAAACTGTATTCAGCTCGTATTATTCCGTTCAAGGGGTCTTGGATTGAGTTTGCTACCGACATCAACAATGTAATGTATGCGTACATTGACCGTAAGAAGAAGTTGCCGGTAACTACGTTGTTGCGTGCGGTGGGTTTTGAAAACGACAAGGATATCCTTGAAATCTTCAACCTTGCAGAAGACATTAAGGTAAATAAGGCTAATCTGAAGAAGATTATCGGCCGTAAACTGGCTGCACGTGTGCTGAAGACATGGACAGAAGACTTCGTGGATGAGGATACCGGTGAAGTGGTTTCTATCGAGCGTAACGAGGTGGTTATCGACCGTGAAACCATTATCGAACCGGAACATGTAGACTTGATCATTGAATCGGGTGTACAGAATATCCTGCTTCATAATGAAGAGGCTAACAGTTCTGATTATTCTATTATTTTCAATACTTTGCAGAAAGACCCGAGTAACTCGGAAAAAGAAGCTGTATTGTATATCTACCGCCAGTTGCGTAACGCTGACCCGGCTGATGATGCCAGTGCACGTGAGGTTATCAACAACCTGTTCTTCTCTGAGAAGCGTTATGACTTGGGTGAGGTAGGCCGTTACCGTATCAACAAGAAGCTGAATCTGGATACGGATATGGATGTCAAGGTATTGACAAAACAAGATATTATTGAGATCATCAAGTATCTGATCGAGTTGATCAACTCTAAGGCAGATGTGGATGATATCGACCACTTGAGCAACCGTCGTGTACGTACGGTAGGTGAACAGTTGTCTAACCAGTTTGCCATCGGTCTGGCTCGTATGTCACGTACTATCCGTGAACGTATGAATGTACGCGACAATGAGGTGTTCACTCCGATTGATTTGATCAATGCGAAGACTATTTCTTCGGTTATCAACTCATTCTTCGGTACCAATGCGTTGTCTCAGTTCATGGACCAGACTAACCCGCTGGCTGAAATCACTCACAAGCGTCGTTTGTCTGCCCTGGGTCCTGGTGGTTTGTCTCGTGACCGTGCCGGATTTGAGGTACGTGACGTTCACTATACTCACTATGGCCGTCTGTGTCCGATTGAAACTCCTGAAGGTCCGAACATCGGTTTGATTTCTTCTTTGTGTGTATATGCAAAGATCAACGACCTCGGATTTATCGTGACTCCGTACCGTAAGGTTAAGGATGCGGTGGTGGATCTTTCACCGGAAGGCATCGAATACCTGTCGGCTGAAGAAGAAGAAGACAAGATCATCGCACAGGGTAATGCGCCGCTGAATGATGACGGTACATTTATCCGTGAAAAAGTAAAGGCTCGTCGTGATGCGGATTATCCGGTGGTTACTCCTGATCAGGTAGAACTGATGGACGTGGCTCCGCAGCAGATTGCTTCTATCGCGGCTTCTTTGATTCCGTTCCTGGAACACGATGACGCGAACCGTGCGTTGATGGGATCTAACATGATGCGCCAGGCAGTTCCTTTGTTGAAGACTGAAGCGCCGATTGTGGGTACCGGTATCGAAAAGCAGTTGTGTGAGGATTCTCGTACACAGATTGCTGCCGAAGGCGACGGTGTGATCGACTTTGTGGATGCAACTACTATCCGTATTTTGTATGACCGCACAGAGGACGAAGAGTTCGTAAGCTTTGAACCGGCTCTGAAGGAATATCGTATTCCGAAGTTCCGCAAGACCAACCAGAGCATGACCATCGACTTGCGTCCGATCTGTAACAAGGGCCAGCGCGTGAAGAAGGGTGATATCCTGACTGAAGGTTATTCTACTGCCAACGGTGAATTGGCTTTGGGTAAGAACCTGCTGGTTGCATACATGCCTTGGAAGGGTTACAACTACGAGGATGCGATTGTATTGAACGAACGCGTGGTACGTGAGGATATCCTGACCTCTGTACACGTGGATGAATATATTTTGGAAGTCCGCGAAACAAAACGCGGTATGGAAGAGTTGACTTCTGATATTCCTAATGTAAGTGAAGAAGCTACCAAGGATCTGGATGAAAACGGTATCGTACGTATCGGTGCCCGCATCGAGCCGGGTGACATCCTGATCGGTAAGATTACTCCGAAGGGTGAATCTGATCCTTCTCCGGAAGAAAAACTGCTGCGTGCTATCTTCGGTGACAAGGCGGGTGATGTGAAGGATGCTTCTCTGAAGGCTTCTCCGTCTTTGCGTGGTGTGGTTATCGACAAGAAACTGTATTCACGTGTAATCAAGACCCGCAGTGAGAAGAATGCCGACAAGGCTATCCTGCCGAAACTGAACGAAGAGTTCGAAGAAAAGGCAGCTGCCCTGAAGGAAATCCTGGTGAACAAGTTGCTGGTACTTACCAACGACAAGGTTTCTCAGGGTGTGAAGGATTACCTGGGTACTGAAGTGATTGCCAAGGGTGCCAAGTTCACCAAGCGTGATCTGGAATCATTGGATTATACCATCATTCAGTTGAGCAAGTGGACTGCTGACGCTCACAAGAATGACATGATCCGTGACCTGATCGTGAACTATCTGAAGAAATATAAAGAGCTGGATGCCGAACTGAAGCGTAAGAAATTTGCACTGACTATCGGTGATGAGCTTCCTTCAGGTATTATCCAGATGGCTAAGGTTTACATTGCCAAGAAGCGTAAGATCGGTGTGGGTGATAAGATGGCAGGTCGTCACGGTAACAAGGGTATTGTTTCACGTGTGGTACGTCAGGAAGATATGCCGTTCCTGGCAGACGGTACTCCGGTAGATATCGTATTGAATCCGTTGGGTGTGCCTTCTCGTATGAACATCGGACAGATCTTTGAAGCAGTATTGGGACGTGCCGGAAAGGAACTGGGAGTGAAGTTTGCTACTCCTATCTTCGACGGTGCTACGCTGGAAGATTTGGATGAATGGACAGACAAGGCTGGTTTGCCACGTTATTGCAAGACTTATCTGTATGACGGTGGTACCGGTGAACAGTTTGACCAGCCTGCTACGGTAGGTGTGACTTATATGTTGAAGTTGGGTCACATGGTTGAAGATAAGATGCACGCGCGTTCTATCGGTCCGTACTCTCTGATTACTCAGCAGCCATTGGGTGGTAAGGCTCAGTTTGGTGGACAGCGTTTCGGAGAAATGGAGGTTTGGGCAATTGAAGCCTTTGGTGCTGCTCATGTACTTCAGGAAATCTTGACTATCAAGTCGGACGACGTGGTAGGACGCTCTAAGGCTTATGAGGCCATTGTGAAGGGAGAACCGATGCCAACACCGGGTATCCCTGAGTCTCTGAACGTATTGTTGCATGAGTTGAGAGGACTTTGTTTGAGCATCACATTGGAATAAATTTATAGTGTAGAAGACCGAAGGCTGTGAAACGGCTTCGGAAGGTTGCGGCCTTCGGTTTTTTCACTCTTCAACTTTCAAATTTCATATTATAGATAAAGTATGGCTTTTAGAAAAGATACTAAGATAAAAAGTAATTTCTCGAAAATTACGATCGGTTTGGCTTCGCCGGAAGAAATTTTGGAAAATTCGTATGGTGAAGTGTTGAAACCGGAAACCATCAACTACCGTACTTATAAGCCAGAACGTGACGGCTTGTTCTGCGAACGTATATTCGGACCGGTGAAGGATTATGAATGTCACTGTGGTAAGTATAAACGTATCCGCTATAAAGGAATTGTCTGCGACCGTTGTGGAGTAGAGGTTACTGAAAAGAAGGTACGCCGTGAACGTAGCGGACATATCCAGCTGGTTGTGCCGGTGGCACATATCTGGTATTTCCGTTCTTTGCCGAACAAGATCGGTTATCTGTTGGGCTTGCCGACAAAGAAACTGGATGCAATCATTTATTATGAACGTTACGTCGTAATACAGCCGGGTATCAAGGCTGAAGATGGCATCAGCCAGTATGACTTGTTGTCTGAAGAAGAATATCTGGATATTCTGGAAACTCTTCCGAAGGAAAATCAATATTTGGAAGACAGCGATCCGAATAAGTTTATTGCCAAGATGGGTGCGGAAGCCATTTACGACTTGCTGACTCGTCTGGATCTGGATGCGTTGTCTTATGAATTGCGTCACAAAGCCAATAATGACTCTTCGCAGCAGCGTAAGAATGAGGCTTTGAAGCGCTTGCAGGTGGTTGAATCGTTCCGTGCTTCTCGCGGACGCAACAAACCTGAATGGATGATCGTGCGTATCGTGCCTGTAATTCCGCCTGAACTGCGTCCGTTGGTTCCGCTGGATGGTGGCCGTTTCGCAACTTCCGACTTGAACGATTTGTATCGTCGTGTGATCATCCGTAACAATCGTCTGAAACGACTGATTGAAATCAAGGCTCCTGAAGTGATCTTGCGTAATGAAAAGCGTATGCTGCAGGAGGCTGTCGACTCATTGTTCGATAACTCACGTAAGTCGAGCGCAGTGAAGACTGATGCAAACCGTCCGCTGAAGTCTTTGTCTGACAGCTTGAAAGGTAAGCAGGGACGTTTCCGTCAGAACTTGCTGGGTAAACGTGTAGACTATTCAGCACGTTCGGTAATCGTCGTTGGTCCGGAATTGAAGATGGGTGAGTGCGGTATTCCTAAGCTGATGGCTGCGGAATTGTACAAGCCGTTCATTATCCGTAAACTGATTGAACGTGGTATCGTGAAGACAGTGAAGTCGGCCAAGAAGATTGTAGACCGCAAGGAACCGGTAATCTGGGACATCCTGGAACATGTAATGAAGGGTCACCCGGTATTGCTGAACCGTGCGCCGACACTGCACCGTCTGGGTATCCAGGCATTCCAGCCTAAGATGATTGAAGGTAAGGCTATCCAGTTGCACCCGTTGGCTTGTACAGCGTTCAATGCCGACTTCGACGGTGACCAGATGGCGGTACACTTGCCTTTGAGCAACGAGGCTGTACTGGAAGCACAGATGCTGATGCTGCAGTCGCACAATATCCTGAACCCTGCGAACGGTGCGCCTATTACTGTGCCGGCACAGGATATGGTTCTTGGTTTGTATTACATTACTAAGCTGCGTAAGGGTGCCAAGGGAGAAGGTTTGATCTTCTACGGTCCGGAAGAAGCTTTGATTGCATATAACGAAGGCAAGGTAGATATCCATGCGATTGTAAGTGTGGTAACCAATGACTTGGATGAAAACGGTAACATCGTGAAGAAGATGATCAAGGAAACATCTGTAGGACGTGTGATCGTTAATGAATTGGTTCCGGATGAATGTGGATATCTGAATACGATTATCTCTAAGAAGTCTTTGCGCGACATCATCAGCGACGTGATCAAGACTGTCGGTGTGGCTCGTGCTTGTGAGTTCCTGGATGGAATCAAGAACTTGGGTTACAAGATGGCCTTCGAGGGTGGTCTGTCATTCAACTTGGGTGATATCATCATCCCGAAAGAGAAGGAAGAACTGGTTAAGCGTGGTAACGAGGAGATCGAACAGATCATGATGAACTATAACATGGGTTTCATCACCGACAACGAACGTTACAACCAGGTTATTGATACTTGGACTCATGTCAACAGTGACTTGTCTGATATCCTGTACAAGACAATTAAGAACGACGACCAGGGATTCAACTCAGTATTTATGATGCTTGACTCTGGAGCCCGTGGTTCTAAGGAACAGATCCGTCAGTTGTCTGGTATGCGTGGTTTGATGGCGAAACCGCAGAAAGCCGGTGCAGAAGGTGCTCAGATTATCGAGAACCCGATTCTTTCTAACTTTAAGGAAGGTCTTTCGGTGTTGGAGTACTTTATCTCTACTCACGGTGCTCGTAAGGGTCTTGCCGATACTGCGTTGAAGACTGCCGATGCGGGATACCTGACCCGTCGTCTGGTCGATGTTTCACACGATGTGATCATCAACGAAGAAGACTGTGGTACACTGCGTGGTCTGGTTTGTACAGCGTTGAAGAATAACGATGAAGTAATTGCTACATTATACGAACGTATCCTGGGACGTGTTTCTGTACACGATGTGATCCATCCGACAACCGGAAAACTGTTGGTTGCTGCTGGAGAGGAAATCACAGAAGCGATTGCCGAGGAAATCGAAAAATCGCCGATCGAAAGTGTGGAAATCCGTTCAGTATTGACTTGTGAGTCTAAGAAGGGTGTATGTGCGAAGTGTTACGGACGTAACCTGGCCAGCAGCCGTATGGTTCAGAAGGGTGAAGCTGTGGGTGTCATCGCTGCACAGTCAATCGGTGAACCGGGTACTCAGTTGACTCTGCGTACGTTCCACGCCGGAGGTATCGCCGGTAACATGGCGGCCAATGCAAGTATTGTGGCAAAGAACGACGCTCGTCTGGAATTCGAAGAATTGCGTACGGTAGATGCAGTAGAAGAAACTGGAGAAGCAGTGAAGGTGGTAGTCGGCCGTCTGGCTGAAGTACGCTTCGTAGATGTGAATACAGGTATTGTATTGTCATCTCACAACGTTCCTTACGGTTCTAAACTGTATGCTTCTGACGGTGAAGTGGTAGAAAAGGGCAAGCTGATTGCGAAGTGGGACCCGTTCAACGCTGTAATTGTTACGGAAGCTGCCGGTAAGATTGATTTCGAATCGGTAATTGAAAACGTAACTTACAAGGTTGAGTCTGACGAAGCAACCGGTCTGCGCGAAATCATCATCACTGAATCGAAGGACAAGACCAAGATTCCTTCATTGCACATTACTGATGAAAATGGCGGAATCATCCGTACTTACAACTTGCCGGTAGGTGGCCACGTAGTAGTGGAAAACAAACAGACTGTCAAGGCGGGTGATATCTTGGTTAAGATTCCTCGTGCGGTTGGTAAGGCTGGTGATATCACCGGTGGTCTTCCACGTGTAACTGAGTTGTTCGAAGCACGTAACCCGTCTAACCCGGCAGTGGTTTCTGAAATCGACGGTGAAGTGACTATGGGCAAGATCAAACGTGGTAACCGCGAAATCATCGTTACTTCTAAGACAGGTGATGTGAAGAAGTATCTGGTAGCTTTGTCTAAGCAGATCCTGGTACAGGAAAATGACTACGTACGTGCCGGTACACCGTTGTCTGATGGAGCCATTACTCCTGCCGACATCCTGGCGATTAAGGGTCCTACGGCCGTTCAGGAATACATCGTGAACGAAATTCAGGACGTTTACCGTCTGCAGGGTGTGAAGATCAACGACAAGCACTTCGAAATCATCGTACGTCAGATGATGCGTAAGGTTCAGATTGATGAGCCGGGAGATACCCGCTTCCTGGAACAGCAGGTAGTTGACCGTCTGGAATTCAACGAAGAGAACGACCGTATCTGGGGTAAGAAGGTGGTTGTAGACGCTGGTGACTCTCAGAACTTGCAGCCGGGACAGATTGTAACTGCCCGCAAGTTGCGTGATGAGAACAGTATGCTGAAGCGCCGCGACCTGAAGCCGGTTGAAGTACGTGATGCAGTTCCTGCAACTTCTACTCAGATCCTGCAGGGTATTACACGTGCTGCATTGCAGACATCCAGCTTTATGTCGGCTGCATCATTCCAGGAAACTACAAAGGTACTGAATGAAGCTGCCATCAACGGTAAGGTGGACCGTCTGGAAGGTATGAAGGAAAATGTGATCTGCGGACACTTGATTCCTGCCGGAACCGGACAGCGTGAGTTTGAAAAGATTATCGTTGGCTCAAAAGAAGAGTACGACCGTATTCTGGCAAACCGCAAGAATGTGATTGATTACAGTGAAGTTGAATAATCGTTCAACTGACAGATAAAAAAGAGGCTGTCTCACCGATGAGGTTGAGACAGCCTTTCTTTTTTATGAAAAGTCCCGAAGAGCAATGATGACCGGTTGGACTATGGTCGTTTATGCTGCTGGGTTTCGGGAGTATTTTTTATTTTTCCTGATAGTCTCCGTTCTTTTTAATGAGCTCGATCAGTTTCTCTACCGCCTGGTCCTCCGGAATGTTCTTTTCTATGCATTCTTTTTGCTTATACAGGCTGATTTTTCCTCTTCCGGCACCTACATATCCATAGTCGGCATCGGCCATTTCTCCGGGCCCGTTTACGATGCATCCCATGATTCCGATCTTCAGTCCTTTCAGGTGCGAAGTGGCTGCCTTAATACGGGCAATGGTTGATTCCAGGTCGTACAGGGTACGTCCGCATCCGGGACAGGAAATGTATTCCGTTTTGGAAGTACGTACGCGTCCTGCCTGCAGAATGCCGAAGGCTGTCTCGTCGACCTTGGTATCTGCAATCTTTCCGCCGTGATTATACAGCAGGATTCCGTCGCAGAAACCGTCGAAAATCAGGGCACCCATATCGGCTGCCGCCTTAATCTGCAGGTCTTCAAGCTGGGCTTTCTCATAGAACTGGAAGAATACCAGCGGATTCTTCAGACCCTTGCTCATCAGCTGATGGGCAATTCCTCTGAACTCTCCCAAACGGTTCGGATGATTGCTTTGTGCAATAATCACCACTTCCGGATGCATCCGCAGGCAAGCCATTGCCTCCTCATTCAGTCCCATATAGGTAGTAAACAGGAATTTGACCGGTGCATTGCAATGGTGCAGGCCGATCAGCTGCTGGAAGTTGAACGCAGGATAGGTACCTTCTTCTCCCTGCCATACATTGGCATCTACGATATATCCTGTATCCGCTCTTCTGTCCGCAGGCAGTTGCTGTCCGCAGTAGATATAATCGGGCTTGAACTGTTCGCTGACACCGGTATTTTGATCCAGGCGGGCCGAAATGACCACCGGAACCTGATTTCCCCCAATGTTGCCTACTGCCGTAGTGACACGTCGGTCGGGAGATGTATAGGAGAAGTTTTCAGCCTCCATGCCGGGAATATACGGATGATCCTCACGCTGCAGGATGTAGTCCACCAGTTTGCGGGCTACCGGAATTTCTGCTTCAGGCGCCTCACTCAATGACACCCGGATGGTATCTCCCAGTCCGTCTGCCAGCAGGGCACCGATTCCCAAGGCCGATTTGATGCGTCCGTCTTCTCCGTCTCCGGCCTCTGTCACGCCCAGGTGCAGCGGGAATGCCATGCCTTCCTTATCCATCTGTTCGGCCAGCAGACGCACCGTTTTGACCATCACCACCGTATTGGATGCTTTGATGGAGATGACTACGTTGGTAAATTCCTGCTCTACACAGATGCGCAGAAACTCCATGCACGATTCTACCATGCCTTCCGGAGTATCTCCATAGCGTGACATGATCCGGTCGGACAAAGAACCGTGATTGACTCCGATACGTATGGCCGTATGATTCTCCTTGCAGATATTCAGGAACGGAATAAAGCGGTCGCGTATTTTCTGAATTTCCTGTGCATACTCTTCATCGGTATACTCCAGCTGCTTGAATGTACGGGCAGCATCTACGTAGTTTCCGGGGTTGATGCGTACCTTCTCTGCATACAGTGCGGCAACTTCGGCCACTTTCGGATTGAAATGTACGTCGGCCACCAGGGGGGTATTGTATCCGTCCTTTCTTAGTCCGGCATTGATGAATTTCAGATTCTCTGCCTCACGTACGCCTTGGGTAGTAAGCCGGACATATTCACCTCCGGCATCGATGATCCGTTTGGCCTGTGCTATACATGCATCCGTATCCATGGTCACCGTATTGGTCATACTCTGTATACGGATAGGATTAGCGCCACCCATAGGAGTGGCGCCAATATATACCTCATTTGCCTTACGGCGAGAATAGTTGAAGTAGTTCATTAATTAGTTTTATAAGCGTATTTAACTTCTTTCAATTCTTCGTTGGCTTTCACAATCTTGTTCTTCAGCCCTTCCTTGTAAGCAGCAAACTTTTCAGCCAGTGCGGTGTCTGACAATGCAAGCATCTGTACAGCCAGGATAGCAGCATTCATTGCTCCGTTGATGGCTACAGTTGCTACCGGAATTCCAGGAGGCATTTGGATGATGGAATAAAGTGCATCTACTCCGTCGAGTACAGAGCCTTTCACAGGTACTCCGATGACAGGCAAAGTAGTATTTGCAGCAATTACACCAGGCAATGCCGCAGCCATTCCTGCTGCCGCGATAATTACTTTGATTCCACGGCCTGCTGCTTCTTTCGCAAATTTTTCCACTTCAGCCGGTGTCCGATGAGCCGAAAGTGCATTCATCTCAAACGGAACTTGCATTTCGTCGAGCAGTTTGGCGGCCTTTTCCATTACGGGAAGGTCGGAAGTACTGCCCATGATGATACTTACAATTGGTTTCATGTTTTATTATTTAGTTTTCTGTTTGTTGAATCAGTTATGAATGATTCATTCGTTAATAATCTGCTTGTATGCTTCGGCATCCATCAGACTTTCCAGTTCGGCTGGATCAGACATTTTGATTTTGATGATCCATCCTTCGCCGTACGGGTCCTTGTTTACCAGTTCCGGCTGTTCTTCCAGTGCCGGGTTGATTTCCAGAACTTCCCCGCCTACCGGTAAGAAAAGATCTGAAACTGTCTTGACAACTTCAATGCTTCCGAATACTTCTCCTTTTTCCAGAGTTTCTCCTTCAGTGGTTACGTCTACAAACACAATGTCACCTAACTGGTCCTGTGCATAATCGGTGATACCTACAAAAGCAATCTCTCCTTCCGGACGTATCCATTCGTGTTCGTCCGTATACTTCACGTTAGTTGGGAAATTCATAATCTTAGTAAATTAAAAGGTTAATATATTTTCTTCAAATAAACAAAATTCCGATGATTCCACAAAATAAACCGACCAAAAAACCTCCGGCAACTTCGTTTAAAGTGTGCTGCCGGACAATGATTCGGGCGGAGCCCAGCATCCCTGACAAAAGGATAAAAATGCACAGCCAGATAATGGGATTGAAGTTGAAAATAAAGCTGTACGACAGCAGTCCTCCCACCATCATGCCGCTGCTGGCCATGTGGGTGCTGATTTTCCATTTAAAGTTGACCAGCGTACAGATAATCATGCAGATCAGGGTGGCCGCAATGATGCCGCTCATGTATCGTGGCAGATGAATCCGGTACATGGTCAGCAGGCATCCCATGTAACTCAATATGGTCAGTCCGTAGGGGATGAAGCGTTTGTTCCTTTCCCCCAGTTCACGGATGCCCCAGCCGTTGATCTTTTGGAACAGGTAGATTCCCAGCATCGGCATCAGGATGGTGAAACTGTATACCAGTACTAATATCGTCAGCTTATACTGCATGGGAAGTATGCGCAGGTAAGTGAACAGAAAGAGTAGCAGGAAGGCTACAAAAGGTACCATGAACGGCGTGAATATGGCCGAAACGATACGGGATGCGGTATACAGGCTATCCTTTTTGCCACTTCCTTCGTGGCTGGGTTCATGATAAGTAAGCTGGTCGGGAATGTTTGTCTCTTCCATATGGCAATAATCATTTATCTTCTTAATCGGGCAACCGGGATGTTCAGCTGCTGTCTGTATTTGGCTACTGTACGGCGGGCGATGGGATATCCTTTTTCTTTCAAGATATCGGCAAGTTCATCGTCTGTATAAGGCTTATCCTTATTCTCTCCCGAGATGCATTCCTTCAGGATGCGTTTGATTTCCCTTACAGACAATTCTTCTCCGTTCTCCGTGGTATAGCCGTCGTTGAAAAAGAACTTGAGCGGATAGATGCCGAAGTTGGTCTGCACATACTTGCTGTTGCTGACACGCGAAATGGTGGAGATATCCAAGTGTGCACGTTCTGCCACATCCTTCAGTATCATCGGACGCAATAGCGCCTCGTCTCCTTCCTGGAAGAAGGGAAGCTGCAGGTCGATGATTGCCTGCATGGTACTGAGCAGGGTCTGTTGCCGCTGCTTTACGGCATTGATGAATCCCTGGGCTGCGTCCACCTTCTGTTTCAGGAACATCAGGGCATCTTTGGCATCCTTGCTCTGATTGGCCTTGTTACGGGTATGTTCGTCCAGCATTTCGGTAAACTCCCGGCTAAGCCTCAGTTCCGGAACGTGCTGATTGTTCAGACTCAGGATCACGTTTCCGTCATCTTCCGTCTCTACGATGAAATCCGGGATAATCTGTTGCAGGTTTTTTCCGATGGCTTCTCCCATGGAACTGCCCGGACGCGGGTTCAATTTCACCAGTTCAGCAAAAGCGCTGTTGTATTCCTCTTCGCTGATATTCAGCTTCTGCAGGATTTTCTCCTTGTTTTTCCGGGTAAACTCGTCGCAGCATTTGCTGATGATGTCATACTCAATCTGTTTCAGCGGAGAATCTTCTTTCCGGCTGATCTGAATCAGCAGGCATTCCTGCAGGGTGCGGGCTCCGATACCGGCCGGCTCAAAGTCCTGTATGATGGAAATGATGTGCTCCAGTTCCTCCTGAGTCGTATAAATGCCTTGGTAGATGGCCAGTTCATCCATCAGCGATTCCGTTGTTTTCCGAAGCAGACCGTCATCATCCAGCGAACCGATGATATATTCTCCCAGTTGCTTCTCTTCCGGAGTAAGGTCCTGCATGTCCAGCTGTTCCTTCAGCGTTTCATAGAAGGATACGTTGTCCGAAAAAGGAATCTCTTCCGGAGTCTCGTTGTAAGACCGGTTGTTTTCCTGCAGCTTGTAGTCCGGAATATCGTCTTCCGTCCGGTAATCGCCTAATGACAGGTCGGTTCCACAGTCAGTATTGGGCTCTCCGTCCTGGTCGGTATTGTAATCCGGATCGGGCTCATCGTGCGAGTCGGCAGGTTCCCTTCCCTCCTCCAGTGCCGGATTGTCCAACAGTTCCGCATGTATTCTTTCTTCCAACTCCAGAGTAGGAAGTTCCAGCAGCTTCACGACCATAATTTGCTGAGGAGATAATGTCTGGACCTGTTGCTGGGCTTGTGTCTGTACTTGACGAGAGTTTATAGCCATAAATTATACTGATTTGTTTATGCAAAAATAGGAAATAAAATTGATATATAATTTTGATTTCCTACAAAGTATGCATCGGCAGACGGAGGAAGCCTTGTTTTTACCGTCGTGTTTCTTGGGGACTCTTTCCTGATTATCTGATTGAAAAGCCTTGTTTTTCTGAGAATTTATCTACATTTGTGTATCAAATATTTGTTAATGACTATGAGAAAAAATCTTTGGATGGCGGTACTTGTCTGCCTGTCCGTACTGACGGGCTGTAAGCAGACTTCTTTCATGGACCGAGTGAACGCTGATTTCCAGCAAAAAAAAGAGATGCTTCCTGAGGGCGATCTGTTCCGGATTTTCCGGGAACCGTTGAGTAACGAGGAAAAAGATGCCCTGACGTTCCTGTATGCGTATATGCCGGTGGGTGACATTACTGATTATTCAGGGGAGTTTTACCTGGAGAATGTCCGTGCTTCGCTGGCTGCCCGTCAGGAAACGGAGTGGGGAAAAATCATTCCGGACGATATCTTCATGCATTTTGTGCTGCCCGTACGGGTGAACAATGAGAACCTGGATCGCTTCCGGATGGTGTGTCACGACGAGATCATGGACCGTCTGAAAGGATTGAATATGTACGATGCCGTACTCGAGGTCAATCACTGGTGTCATGAAAAGGCGAACTATCAGCCTTCCGATGCAAGAACCAGTGCTCCGCTGGCCACCATCTCTACGGCATACGGACGTTGCGGCGAGGAATCTACCTTCCTGGTGGCTGCCCTCCGTGCGGCTGGTATTCCGGCCCGTCAGGTGTATACTCCGCGCTGGGCGCATACCGATGACAATCATGCCTGGGTAGAGGCCTGGGTAGACGGAAAGTGGCATTTCCTGGGAGCCTGCGAGCCGGAACCGGTACTTGATTTGGGCTGGTTCAATTCTCCTGCCAGTCGTGGACTGCTCATGCATACCAAGGTGTTCGGATACTATCAGGGACCGGAAGAGGTGATGCGGGTTACCCCGAACTATACGGAGATCAACATTATCCGTAATTATGCGGAAGCGGCTCCGTGTGCCGTTCAGGTCACCGATGAACAGGGACAGCCGGTGGAAGGTGCTTCGGTGCAGTTCAAGATATATAACTATGCGGAATTCTTTACCGTATATCAGACTCAGACTTCTTCCGATGGCAAGGCCTCGCTTTCTGCCGGATTGGGCGACATGATGGTACTGGCGGTGAAGGGCGACCGTTTCGGATTCCGGAAGGTGTCGTTTGGAAAGGATACTCAGGTAACCTTGCCGCTCGACCGGCGTATCGGCGGTAATTTCTCGGTTGAGGTGGATATGGTACCTCCGGCTGCCAAACCGGTGATTCCGGAAGTATCTCCCGAACAGCGGCAGGCAAATGACCTTCGTTTCAGCCGGGAGGATTCCATCCGGAATGCGTACGTCGCTTCTTTCCCCGGTCAGCCGGAGATTGAAGGCTTTGCTGCTGAAACAGGATACAAAGCCACTGAGATTGCTCCGTATATCGTGGCTGCCAGAGGAAACCATGCGGAATTGTTTGCCTTCCTGAAAAAGGCGGGTGAGAAGCAGATGGGCGGCCGGGCCTTGGAGTTGCTGGGTACCTTGTCGGAGAAAGATTTGAGGGATACGCCCGAGGCGGTGCTGAGTGACCATTTGTATGCTACGCCGTTGTCGGCTGATGTGGAAAGGGTACTGGCTCCCCGTATTGCCGGTGAGATGCTGACGCCTTACCGTTCGTTCTTCCAGAAGGAAATCGGGGAGGAAGAAGCGGCTTCTTTCCGTTCCGACCCTCAACAGCTGGTGGACTGGTGTAAGGCGCATCTGACCTTGCGCGACGAGATGTGTTGTGTGGGTACGGTCATTTCTCCCGAAGGGGTTTGGCGGAGCCGGACGGCCGACAGACTGTCTCAACGTATATTCTTCGTGGCTGTGGCCCGCTCGCTGGGTATCCCGGCTTGGGTGGATGCGGTTACAGGAAAGGTATTCTATCAGCAGGGTGACGAGGAGGTACAGGTGGACTTTGAAACGGGTACTTCCGAGGCTGCGGCTATGGGCAACCTGCAACTGACTTATTCTCCGATCCGCCAGTTGAATAATCCGGAGTATGCCCGCCATTTCACGCTTTCCCGTTTTGAACAGGGGGCTTTCTCGCTGCTGACTTATCCGGATTTCACCAAGTGGACGACCTTGTTCCAGAAGGAGGCCCCAGTGAGTGCGGGATATTACATGCTGGTTACCGGAAGCCGTCTGGCTGATGGCAGTGTCTTGTGTCAGCTTTCTTGTTTTGACGTGCCTCGCTCGGGCAATACGGTGCAGCCGCTGGTGATGCGCGACAACAGTGAGGCCATCCGGGTAATCGGCAGTTTCAATTCGGAGGCCCTCTTTACACTGGCGGAAACCGGTGAGGAGACTTCTATCTTGAAAGCGGCGGGTCGCGGACTCTTTGTACTGGGAGTGCTGGGTGTCGGACAGGAGCCTACCGACCATACCTTGAAGGACATCGCTGTCAAGGCCAAAGAATATGATGCGTGCGGACGGAAGATGATCCTGCTTTTCCAGGATGAGGCTCAGTACCGGAAATACCTGAAGGCTCCGGTGGCCGGATTGCCGGACAATGTTATCTGGGGTATTGATTCGGAGGGTAAGATTTATAATGAACTATTGCAGGCCTTGGAGTTGCCCCGTAATACTCCGTTGCCGATATTCATTATCGGGGATACCTTCAACCGGGTGATCTTCAATTCTTGCGGATATACCATCGGATTGGGAGAGCAGTTGCTGAAAGTCATCCAGTCGCTTCCGGCAGAGTCTTGACCGGAAGACGGTGTTGTCTTTGCTAATGCAATATAAAAAGGACCGGATCAACCTCTTTGCAGAGTGTTGATCCGGTCCTTTCTTATGTGAGGTTCCAGTCCTTCCTTCTTATCCTGTAGCCTTCTTTCAGGTTGTATTTCCCTTCTTTCAGGAAAAACCGTAAAAGCGGTTTCAGTCTTTGTCGATTTTTACGATACCGCCTGTTACCGGATTGAAGATTACCCGAGTGTTGATCTTTTTGTTGAACAGACCGTCTACCAGTACTTCCGTACCTCCGAACTGGGTGACAGGTATTTCCGATTCAAATACGGTCTTGCCTTCGAAGGTGGCAGTCACCTTTCCCTTTCCCGGAATGTTATAGATGGCTCCTTCAATCTTTTTCTTTTTCTTGTCGCCTTCCGGCTGTGCGGCAGCTATGGGCGAAGTGTTCTGCAGGCTGATGTAAATCGGTTCTCCGGCCAGGTCATTGGCAGGGAGCACTCCCAGGCGGCTGGAGAAGCGCAGGGCGACATGGTCCTTCAGGTTTTCCTTGGGCTGCACGTATACAGTGAATACCTTGTCCTCCCGGCTGGTAATACCTGTAAACAGTTCGGTCAATGCCTTTTCCTGCTTGCTCAACTGCTCGATGATCAGTTTCAGTGAGGCTCCGTCTTTAGGCATCGTGTCTGCCTGTCCACGCAAGATCTGGTTCTTGCTTTCCCGTATGTTGTAAATTTCCTTGGCGGTCAGGTCGGCCATTTTAGCCGTTGAACCTGCCATCAGGATTTCTTCGGTCATGTACTTGCGCGCATTTTCATGAGGCTGTACGGTCTCAAGCTGATATTCGGCTTTCTCGTCCGGCAGGTTGTAGGTCGTATTGATGGCTTTTACAATACCGTCGTTCGTCAGTTCTACGTTCGATGCCACATCTTTGTCCTTCAGCTTGATGACATAGGCTTTGGTTGAGTCCGGAACTCCGGCCGGCCGGACATCTATCTGCTTGATTTCCCAATGCGTTTCGGGCTGGGAAGTCACGTTGTTCTGGCGCAGATAGCGGTTGGCATACTGACAGAGCTCACCGGGCTGGTAATTGATACGGGTCGCAATAATGTTGACCTCCAGCATGGTCTTGGGGAGGAAATACACAATTCCTTCGTCAGCGCCAGGTGTATAAGGATTTACCTCTGGCATACCTGCTGCTTGCAGTGCCGCACAGGCGAGCAGGCTATAGGTAAATAAGGCCTTTTTCATATTGATGCTATTTTTATTTGATGTCTGTTAATTGTTTCCATGCTTCAGGCAGTGCATTGATGATGTCTCCTGAATTCATGCTGATTTCTCCATATCGTGCGCGGGCAATGTCTCCGGCCAGTCCGTGCAGGTATACTCCCAGCCGGCATGCGTCTGCCTGTTCGTATCCCTGTGCCATCAGTGCCAGCAGGATACCGGTCAGTACGTCGCCGCTGCCTCCGGTTGCCATGCCCGGGTTGCCGGTCGGATTGAAATGGCATTTTCCGTCGGGGGTGATGATGGCCGTATAGGCTCCCTTGACGATGATATAGCACTGCAGGTAAGCCGCCAGTTCTTTGGTCTTGCTCAACCGCTCGTAGCTGTTGCTGCATTTTCCGATGATGCGCTCCAGTTCTCCGATGTGCGGAGTCAGTATGCTGCTGCGCGGAATTTTGTTCAGGTAGTTGCGGTGAGTACTGAAGATGTTCAGTGCGTCCGCATCCAGTACCAGCGGAATGTAGCAGTCGCAGATTTGTTCCAGGGTAGCCAGTGCCGTTTCTTCTTCCTGTCCGATGCCCGGACCGATGGCTACTGCCTGGTAGCTGTCGAGGTCGACCGGTTCGGCGAAATAATGTTCATGCACGTCGTCCTGTACCATGGCTTCAGGTACACAGGTCTGCAGGATGGCATGGTTGCATACGGGGGTATGGACGGTCAGCAGGCCGATGCCCGAACGCATGCAGGCGCGTGCGGCCAGTACGGCAGCTCCGGCCATTCCGTAGGTACCGGCAATGAGCAGTCCGTGACCGAAATTGCCCTTGTGGGAAAAACGGTTGCGGGGCTTGATGAGGCTGCGGATTTCGTCGGCCTCACAGATTCGGTAAGGCGTTTCGGCCTCGGCAATGTATTCCTGGCTGATACCGATGTCCAGTAATTTCCATTCGCCTACATACTCTTCGTTTTCCGGGAAGAGGAATGCCAGTTTCGGCAACTGGATGCAGAGGGTCAGGTCTGCCTGGATAATGTTCTGGCGGATGTTGTAGGTATTGTCTTCGCCCATCAGTCCCGAAGGCATATCGATGGATACGACCGTCGACTGTGAGGCGTTGATGTATCTTACTACGGAAGCGAAACCTCCGTTCAGGGGCTTGTTGATGCCTGATCCGAAAAGTCCGTCTACCACAATGTCGGCAGAGGTCAGCTTGGGTGGATCGAAACTGTTGCTTATCTCGTGGTAGTTGGGGAATCCGCATTCCTGCAACCGGTGTACGTTGGTCGTGCAGTCATCCGACATGTTGCCGGTTACATTGAACAGGTAAACCTCTACCTGATAACCCTTCAGAAACAGCATGCGGGCTACGGCCACTGCGTCTCCTCCGTTGTTTCCGGGACCGGCAAATACAATGATGCGGTGTGATTTGTCCCATCGGCTGCATATCTCGTCAGTGATTAATGAGGCGGCTTTTTCCATCAAATTGATAGATAGTATGTTCTCGTGAACAATGGTATATTTGTCTGCCTCTTTCTGCTGGGTACAAGTAAGTATCTTCATCTTTTGTTTTAAATAGCTATTTGTCCGTAAAAGTACGAAAAAAGTATAGAAGTTATAGAAGTTTGAGGGATAATTCGTAAATTTGTCCCAATTTTATAAAGTTATATCATTATGGATACAATTCAGATTAAAGATAAACGATTTAGAACCTTTATTACTGAGAATGAAATTTTGAAGCAAGTGGCGCGGGTAGCGGATGAAATCAATCGGGATCTGGCCGATGAGAATCCGTTGTTTGTGAGTGTGTTGAACGGATCGTTTATGTTTACGTCCGATCTGATGAAGCATCTGAATATGCCTTGTGAGCTTTCTTTTGTGAAACTGGCTTCTTACGAAGGCACTTCTTCTACCGGAAAGGTGAAGGAACTGGTGGGATTGAATAATGATATAACCGGACGTACGGTGGTGATTGTAGAGGATATTGTGGATACCGGTTTTACGATGGAGCGCCTGATCGAGACGTTGCGGCAGCGCAACCCGAAGGATATCCGTATCGCTACGCTGCTGGTTAAGCCCGACAAGCTGCAGGTGAAGCTGGACATTCATTATGTGGCCATGAATATTCCGAATGACTTTATCGTAGGATATGGTCTGGATTATGACGGACTGGGACGCAACTACCGTGATATATATACCGTAGTGGAATAATCATTTTTTATAATTCAAATATATAGATCAAAAATGTTGAACATTGTAATTTTCGGAGCTCCGGGTTCAGGTAAAGGAACTCAGAGTGCTCGTATTGTAGAAAAGTACGGTTTGAATCACATTTCAACAGGTGATGTCTTGCGTGCTGAAATCAAGAACGGAACGGAACTGGGCAAAACTGCAAAGGGTTATATTGACAACGGACAGCTGATTCCGGATGCCCTGATGATTGATATCCTGGCAAGCGTATTCGACAGCTTCAAGGATAGCAAAGGTGTGATCTTCGACGGTTTCCCACGTACTATCGCTCAGGCTGAGGCTTTGAAGGAAATGCTGAAGGTTCGCGGACAGGAAGTTTCTATCATGTTGGATCTGGAAGTTCCGGAAGATGAACTGATGACACGTCTGATCAAGCGTGGACAGGAATCAGGCCGTGCTGACGATAACGAAGAAACCATCAAGAAGCGTCTGGTAGTATATCATTCTCAGACAGCTCCGCTGATCGACTGGTATAAGAACGATGGCAAGTATTGCCACATCAACGGCTTGGGTACTATGGACGGTATCTTTGCTGACATCTGTACTGCAATCGATAAACTCTAATCGATAAGATAAAGAATAGGAGAATGGAGGGAGTTTCGTTTTTCTAGACGGAATTTTCTTTATTCTCCTTTTTTTGAAATGCTCCGTGGAGGAACATAGTTATTATTATTTTTAATGGATATATTTTATGGCTGAATCGAATTTCGTTGATTATGTAAAAATCTACTGCCGCTCCGGTAAGGGAGGACGCGGTTCCGTGCATATGCGCCGCGAGAAATATACACCTAATGGAGGACCCGACGGTGGCGACGGTGGTAGAGGAGGTCATGTTATTTTACGGGGAAACCGTAATTATTGGACGTTGCTGCACCTGAAGTACGAGCGTCACGTATTTGCCGAGCACGGTGGAAACGGTTCGAAGAACAAGAGTTTCGGAAAGGACGGTGCAGATAAGGTGATTGAGGTCCCATGTGGCACAGTGGTGTATAATGCGGAAACGGGTGAGTATGTCTGCGATATCACTGACCACGGACAGGAGGTTATCTTGCTGAAAGGTGGTAGAGGCGGACTGGGCAACTGGCATTTCCGTACGGCTACCCGTCAGGCGCCTCGGTTTGCACAGCCGGGAGAGCCGATGCAGGAGATGACCGTGATTCTGGAATTGAAATTATTGGCGGATGTCGGACTGGTAGGATTCCCGAATGCGGGAAAGTCTACGCTGCTTTCTACGGTCTCGGCGGCCCGCCCCAAGATAGCAAACTATCCGTTTACTACGCTGGAACCGAATCTGGGTATTGTGTCTTATCGTGACGGCAAGTCGTTTGTGATGGCCGATATCCCGGGTATCATTGAGGGAGCCAGTGAAGGAAAGGGACTGGGATTGCGTTTTCTCCGCCACATTGAGCGGAACTCGTTGTTGTTGTTCATGGTTCCGGGGGATACTGATGACATCCGTAAGGAGTATGAGATCCTGCTGAATGAGCTGGCTCAGTTCAATCCGGAAATGCTGGACAAGCAGCGTGTACTGGCCATTACCAAGTGTGACATGCTGGATGAGGAACTGATTGAGATGCTGACACCGACGCTTCCCGAGAACGTACCTCATGTGTTTATTTCATCGGTAGCCAATATGGGTATCCAGCAGCTGAAGGATATTCTCTGGGCTGAACTGAACAAGGAAAGCAATCAGCTGGAGGGCTTGCGCCGCGACTCTATCGTACATCGTCCGAAGGACATTATCTCCCTGCAGCAGGAGCTGAAGGATATGGGTGAGGACGAAGAGTTCGACTATGAGTACGAGGATGTGGACGATGACGAGGATTTTGAATACGATTACGAAGAAATTGACTGGGAGGACGAACCTCAGAAGTAATGAATCGGATAAATGGAAATAAGGAAATGTTGGAGTACGGTTGGAACAAACTGTACCCTGACATTTTTTGTTTTTCCACGACGCGTCACGGTGGATGCAGTGTGGGTGAATATGCTTCCTTGAACTGCAATGAGTATTGTGGGGATACGATGGAGCATGTCTTGCGCAACCGGGAGATTGTGCTCAGCCTGTTGCCGGGAAAGACTGCCCGGCTGGTGATGCCGCATCAGACGCACGGATGTGAGGTGCGTGTGATTGATGCTCCGTTCCTGGCTGCGGATACCGACACGCAGAAAAGGGAACTGGAAGGTGTGGATGCGCTGGTGACTTCCCTGAAGGGGGTGTGTCTGGGGATTTCCACTGCCGATTGTATCCCGGTGCTCTGCTACGATACGAAGCGGCAGGTTGTGGCGGCTGTTCATGCCGGATGGAGAGGTACGTGTGGAAAAATTGTTTCCCGTACCCTGCAGACCTTGCATCAGACGTTTGGTACGGAGATGCAGGATGTGGTGGCTTGCATCGGACCGGGAATCTCGGTGGAGGCGTTCGAGGTGGGCGATGAGGTATGGAAGCAGTTTGCAGAGGCCGGATTCGACATGGACCGGATTGCACGCCGTGAGGACAAGTGGCACATTGATTTATGGGAGGCCAACCGCTGGCTGTTGCTGAACGAGGGGGTATTGCCTCACCACATTGAGGTGTCGGGCATCTGTACCTGGACACAGCATATGGATTTCTTTTCAGCACGTCGTCAGGGGATTGTTTCCGGGCGTATATTGAGTGGAATAATGATAAAGGACAGTTTATGAAAAAGATAACTATAGAGGTTTCCGAGGAACTTCACCGTGCCTGGCCGCAGTTCCGGGGAGCGGCTGTGTTTGCGGAGGTGCGGAATTCGGATTACAGTGAAGGACTGTGGAAACGGATAGAGGAGTTTACGGTGTTGTATCGGGAGAAGTATACGACTGACTCCATCAAGGAGATGCCGGCCATACAGGCTACGCGGCAGGCTTATAAGGCTTGCGGAAAGGATCCGAGCCGTTATCGTCCTTCTTCGGAGGCGCTCTGCCGGCGCATTTTGAGAGGGATTCCTCTGTATCAGATTGATACGCTGGTCGACCTGATCAACCTGGCTTCTATCTACAGCGGTCATTCCATCGGTGGTTTCGACCTGGATAAGGTGGAAGGGGAGCGTCTGGTACTGGGAATCGGTCGTCCGGGAGAACCTTATGAAGGTATTGGCCGTGGGGTGCTGAACATTGAGGGCATGCCGGTTTACCGGGATGAGAAGGGTGGAATCGGAACGCCGACCAGTGACAATGAGCGCACGAAAATCACTCACGATACGACGCATCTGCTGGCAATCATGAACGGGTACAGCGGTGAGGAAGGACTCGAGGAGTCGGTCGCTTACATGGTCGGCCTGCTGGAGGAGTTTGCTGAGGCCCGGAATGTGGAAATCGTTTATTTTCGTTGAAAAAGAATAAATTAAGAATTTCGTTTGGATTTATATGGATATTGAGAAAATTTTGACAGAAGGGATTGTCTTCAAGGGAGCAAAGAACCCGGTAAAGAAGGAAGAGAAGATCAAGACAAAAGCGAAAAAGAAGACTTATATTACGGGACTGCACGGTTCCGGAGCCGCAAAGATGAAGGCGGAATACCGCAGACGGAGAGCAAACCGTCATAAAAACGGATAATATCAGGACGAACTAATTGACTAACTATATTAAATTTATTGGTTTATGAAAAGAACATTGATGTGGGTAGCCTTTATTATGGTTACTTTGTTTGCTCAGGCACAGGAAATTTATCTGGGTGGTGGTATCAGTTTGTGGCATAATACGGATCTGGAAAAGACTTCGTTCTCCATCTCTCCGGAAATCGGCTATGTCTTCAGTGAAAAGTGGGCCGTAGGTGCTGAAATCGCTTATGCACACAATAGCTATGAGGGAGCATTTGAGGCTACTTCAAATGCGTTTGTCTTTGCGCCGTATGCTCGTTTTTCTTTCTATGAAAACAAGATCGTGCGTTTGTTCCTCGACATGGGTATGGGAGTTTCTACCATGAAGGTGAAGGATCATGACTCATACAATGGTTTTGAGATCGGTCTGAAACCGGGATTGGCTATCAAGCTGAACCAGCATTTCAGTCTGGTGTCACGGATTGGTTTCGCCGGATACCGGGATGATTATTTCCGTGGTTCAGACGGTCTGGGTGTTGAACTCGATGGTGAAAACATCTCTTTGGGCATTGAATATGAATTTTAAGGATTGAGCGTCAGACTCTTTCCGAGTGCAGGTTCTCCGTAGGACGTAGACGGCATATGTGGTTTGTCACGCTGTGACATTTTCTTCAATATGTAGTCTAAAAAACGTTTTACGGAGGACCTTTTTCTTTTTTTATTTGAATATTCCTTTCTGTTCACTATATTTGTGTGAGTTAACATTTAAGAATTTGAAGTATGAAAAAGTTATTATTGCTCGTATTGTGTGCATTTTCTGTGATATTGGTAAATGCTCAAACTAAAGTGAACTGGGGGCTTGAACTGGGATTGGGTATGAGTACCTGGATGGGAGATGGCAGTGATGGAGCTAAGGCAATGTTCAATCCGAATGTGGGAGTGAAGCTGGATATTCCGTTGACGGGACTGGTTTCTTTCCAGACCGGACTGACTTATGCTTCAAAGGGTGTGAAGTCGAAGAAAGTGGATGGAGTAAGAGCGTATATAAATCAGAATTATCTGGAGATGCCTTTGCTGGCTGCGTTTCATCTGGGAACCGGAAAGAACTTTGATGTGGTGTTGGCTGCCGGACCTTATCTGGCCTGCGGCGTGGGAGGAAAGGTTGAGGTTGAGTCGAATGATGTCACCGTTTCCTGGAGTACTTTTAAGTCGGTGGATGATCAGACGGAGATGTACTGGAAGGGTCTGAGGCGTTTTGACGCGGGTATCCGCCTGGGAGGAGGACTGGACTTTGATCACTGGCAGGTGGGTCTGAACGGTGAGTTCGGCCTGTGCCGGGTTGTGGAGAAGGGTCCCCGTAACCTGACTATCTTTGCTACGGTGGGCTTTAAATTCTGAAAAGGGAAATGAAAGATATAAGAGCTGTTTTTACGGATGCAAAACCGGTTAAAACGGCTCTTTTTATATAGTTACTATGTGAAATCAAAAGGGTATAGTTGTATGATTGATGATTTGTTGGAATACAATCGGGCCTTTGTGGCTCAGAATGGGTATGAGAAGTATGTGACGAACAAGTATCCGGATAAGAAAATCGCGATTGTTACGTGTATGGATACGCGTCTGCTCAAGTTGCTGCCGGCTGCACTGGGATTGAAAAATGGGGATGTGAAGATGATCAAGAATGCGGGGGGTACGGTGACTCATCCGTTCGGAAGTGTCATGCGCAGTCTGCTGGTGGCCATCTATGAATTAGGGGTAGAGGAGGTAATGATTATCGGACATACCGACTGTGGAGCACAGCATATGGACAGTGAGGTGATGCTCAGGCATATCAAGGAGCATGGGGTGTCGGATGAGAAGATTGAACTGATGAAGTATTGCAATGTCGACCTGCATTCGTGGCTCAGTGGATTTGATAATGTGGAGCAGTCGGTACGGGGAAGCGTGCGCCTGGTGAGAAATCATCCGCTGGTACCCGATGACGTGGTGGTACGCGGATTTATTATCAATTCAATTACCGGCGAACTGACGGAGTATGAAAATATTTGAGTAGAAAATGGTAGACTGGAAAGGTCTGCCGCAGGAGATTTCCCTTTTTCACTGTAGGGTGAAGAGGGGAAATCTCTTTTTTATTATGCAGGGGTGTGGTTGGCTGCCTGTACCAGGTGGGTGACAAATGCCAGCGACGACCGCTTGCGGTAACTTCCGGGAGGCCAGAACAGGAAGGCCTGGGAGGTCAGCTGGTCCGGGCAGAGGATGGGAATCTGTACCAGATTGGCTTCTCCCCGTATGGCAGCCTGCGTCAGGATGGTGCCCCACTGTCCGTCGCTGAGGCTGTGGATAATGGTATGCACATCGTTGATTTCAATGCCTGCCTGCAGTTCCAACTGGTTTTCCTTGCATATTTTTTCGATTTTTTTTCGGGTTGCAAAGCCTTTTTCAGGCAAGATCAATGGCGTCTGTGCAAGACGTTTCAAGGTGATGGAAGAGAGTCCTGCCAGCGGGTGGGAGCGGTGTACCACGAAGCGGAGGCGGGAAGTGAACAAAAGAAGCATGTCAAAATTTTCATACATTCCTTGGGGCTTGAAAGAAAGTACAAAGTCCAGCTCACTGTTTTCGAGTTGTTCCATCAGTGCATCCGATGTGCCAAAGGTAATGATGACCTTGATCTTGGGATAGGCTTGCGTGAAAGTGCTTAATGCGCTGATTAGCAGCGGTCCAAGACTGTAGGTTACGCCGATGTGAAGTTCTCCGGTCTCAATTCCCTTCAAATCCCTGATGATCTGCTTTCCATTTTCGGCATCCTGAATGGCCTGGTGTGCGTAGGGCAGAAAGGCCCGTCCGGCTTCGGTAGGGATGATCCGTTTGCCAATCCGGTCAAAAAGTAAGACATCCAGTTCTTCCTCCAGTTGCTTGATTTGTTGTGAAAGTGTACTTTGTGAGATATGCAACAAGCGTGCGGCCTCAGAGAAATTCTCCAGTTCACAGGCTTTCTTGAAATATTTCAGTTGTCGTAATTCCATACGGCTTATCGTTTTTATCAATGAATGTTATCGAAAAATCAAGAAATACAAATATAGAGAAATATTTTTCTCCTGTTTATATTTGTTCAAAAATAAAGAATGAATATATGATAAAGAGAATTTTGACTTTAATGTGCGTGTTCAGTGCGCTGATGGCATCGGCGCAGACCGGGTGGAAGGTTGTGAGTGAGGGACTCCGTTTCTGCGAGAGTACCTATCCTTATGAAGGGGGAATTCTGATTGCCAATTTTGGAACGGAGCAACTGAATCCGCTGAACACTGAAGGTAAGGGATATATTGTACATTATAAAAACGGAAAAAGTGAGGTGATGGTTCCGGCCGACGGTAATTTGTCGGCTCCCAAAGGCATGTTCATCCGCGACCCGTACCTGTATGTGTGTGATGTGAACAAGGTTGTGGTGTATAACCTGAAGGATGTGCAGAAGGCTCCGGTTGTGGTGACCTTCCCCGAGGGCAATCTGTTTGTGAATGACCTGGTTGCGGAGGGCAACTGGCTTTATGCTTCGGTGACAAATACGGGAAAGATTTTCCGTATGGACATCAGTCGTCCGGAGGCTCCGGGAAAACCGGAGGAGTGGGCCGAAGTGGCTGGACCGAACGGGCTGTTGATGCAGGGTGGAAAAATGTATGTGGCTTCTTATCCGGCCGACGGAGTGACCAAAAAGGAGAATGTGGTGTATTGCATTGCCGATTTGCAGCGCCCGGTTCCTCAGCGGGTGACGGAAGTGGCCGGACAGTATGACGGACTGGCATTGGCTGCCGACGGTAGTCTGTATGTTACGAACTGGGTGCCGGCACAGCTGGTTCGTTTGAATCTGACCGATGGTACGATAGTTCCGTTCGAGCTTTCTTTACCGGACCCCCTGGTGGGGCCGGCGGATATTACCGTATCGGGAGGTTGTATTTATATTCCGGATCTGCCGAATAGCCGGGTAATCATTATTAATGAGTAAAGTGTTTTTCGATGAAGGCTACCGTATTGTATTATAGCCATAAAGGGAAAACGGCTTGTCTGGCTCGTGAGATAGCCATGTATCTGTGGTCGAAAGGCTTGAATGTCAGCCTGAGTGCAATTTCGGATTTTGATGCCTCAAAGCTGAAGGATACGGACTTGTTGTTGTCGGGTTGCTGGACTTGCGGATGGTTTGTGGTAGGACAGCATCCGCATAAACAATGGGTGTCATCGGCCCGGAAAATGGCCGGAGCGGTACCGCCGCAGAAACTGCTGTTCTTTACGACTTATAAGTTCCGGACCGGTGGAATGTTCCGGCGGATGAAGAAGGCCATGGATATTCCGGCTTCTGTTCCCGTAAACTCCCTGAAATCAAAGACCGGGAGACTGACAAATGAAGATAAATTAATATTGGACCAATTTATAGGTCTGTCGCCTTATATGTAATTTTATAAAAAACTAGACATGGAAACTAAAAAATTAACAACTGCCTCAGGGGCACCGGTAACCGACAATCAGAATGTGGCTACTGCCGGTCGGAGAGGGCCTATGCTTTTACAGGATGTATGGTTCCTTGAAAAACTGGCGCATTTTGACAGAGAAGTAATACCTGAGCGTCGTATGCATGCTAAGGGGTCTGGAGCGTTTGGTAAATTTACCGTTACAAATGATATTACGCAGTATACTAAGGCTGCCATTTTCTCTCAGGTAGGAAAAGAAACCGAACTGTTTGTCCGTTTCTCTACTGTAGCCGGAGAGCGTGGAGCTGCCGATGCGGAGCGCGATATCCGCGGCTTTGCCATTAAGTTCTATACGGAGGAAGGCAACTGGGACCTGGTGGGAAACAATACACCGGTATTCTTCTTGCGCGACCCGTTGAAGTTCCCGGATTTGAATCATGCCGTGAAGCGTGATCCGCGTACGAATATGAGAAGTGCAAGAAACAACTGGGATTTCTGGACTTTGCTTCCCGAAGCCTTGCACCAGGTTACCATTACGATGAGCGACCGTGGTATCCCTTATTCGTATCGTCATATGCACGGATACGGGAGCCATACTTTCTCTTTCATCAATGCGGAAGGAAAGCGTACGTGGGTGAAGTTCCATCTGCATACTCAGCAGGGAATCAAGAACCTGACCGATCAGGAAGCGGAAGCGGTAATCGCAAAGGACCGTGAGAGTCATCAGCGCGATTTGTATGAAAGCATCGAGAGAGGTGACTTCCCGAGATGGAAGATGTATGTGCAGCTGATGACGGAAGAACAGGCTGCCAAGTGTCCGTTTAATCCGTTCGACCTGACGAAGGTGTGGTCGCAGAAAGAGTATCCGCTGATTGAAGTGGGAATCATGGAACTGAACCGCAATCCGGAAAACTATTTCGCTGACGTGGAACAGGCGGCTTTCAATCCTGCAAATGTAGTACCGGGTATCAGTTTCTCTCCCGACCGTATGCTGCAGGGACGTTTGTTCTCTTACGGAGATACTCAGCGTTATCGTCTGGGAGTTAATCATCACCAGATTCCGGTTAACCGCAGCCGTTGTCCGTTCCTGAATATGTACCATCGCGACGGAGCGATGCGGGTAGACGGTAACCACGGATCAACCTTGGGTTATGAGCCGAACAGCTATGGTGAATGGCAGAATCAGACAGAGTACAAGGAACCACCGTTGGAACTCGATGGGGCAGCTTATCAATGGGATTATCGTGAGGATGATTCAGATTATTATTCTCAGCCGCGTGATCTGTTCCGACTGATGACTCCGGAGCAGCAGCAGGTGTTGTTTGAGAACACTGCTCGTGCAATGGGGGATATTCCTGTAGAAATCAAGTTGCGTCATATCCGTAACTGTATGAAGGCGGATCTTGATTACGGTAAGGGAGTTGCCCAGGCGTTGGGAATTTCTTGGGATGAAGTCATTGCTTGATTTTTTTATAAGGGTGTCATTGCATTTCTCCCCCGGAATGTGATGACTGCAAAGATGTATCATGCTTGGAGGTCGCCGATAAGTATGCTTATATATCGTTGGTTTTCTATAAAAGGCTTCCTTCGTTGACATGGATACATTTGGGAGGATTCTTTGAAAGTCTGGAACTTTTGAAGAATCCTCTTTTTGTATGTGATTGAGGAAACTGGAATCTTTGTGGAAAATTGGGGAATCAAGAGGTTGTCTTTGGAAATAAGGCGATTTGGACTGCAGTAGATGAAATAAGGTGTTCTGTTGGAAGCTGATGGCGGATGTGGAAGGTTATGTTTTTATGTTTTCCTGTATAAGTGTTTTTGAATTCATAAAGGTGTTTGTGCGGAAGGCTGGCGGTCTTTTTCCAAAAGCTGGCGATGTTTCCCCGGAAGGCGGCGGTCTTTTCCCTGACCTTTCGTTTTGCGTGGAAAAAAACATAAGGGAATATTTCCTCTTCTGTGGTGTTTCTTTTCCGGAAGATGATGGTTATGGAGCAATCGGACGTGGTTTGGATGCGGAATCCTGCATTATATTGCAGGATTTTTTGTTTTGTGCACTGATATGGCCTGCGAGGATGTAAATTAAACTGTGTCAGCAAAGAATAAAGTATTAACTTTGCTAACA
>OKTS01000233.1_pt1 | contig 36355 bp, 34 predicted proteins | sample 1606331 | NCBI WGS metagenome assembly OKTS01 (sample SAMEA3879564, study PRJEB24766) | human gut metagenome | biome: human-associated habitat; feature: feces | place: USA | collected 1985/1987 | reverse complement strand
AGTTTCATATCTTCTGTAATTTTTTTACTGCATTCCATCACTCCATAAGTATGCACAATCTTCAACTTTATCTTTTCATTTTTTTGGTCATAATCATTCAAATAGTTTTCAAAAGCTTTCTTCGCATATTGTAAATCAATCATTTCGTTTTCCCACCTTATTTTCAAGATTTTTCAACATAATATTCCCGTCCTGTATCTAGACAAACTGCAGCCAAACGTCCATTTCTTCGATTACAGCCACAATCAATCGCAATATGATGATTCTCCCTGTATACATAACCCGGTTTTGGATTCCCCATAATTCCTTGTGTCGGTGTATGTCCTGTTACCACGTATGTATCTTCAAAATATTGGATATCATACTCAGCCCTGTCCCAGATTAATTCTTTTATGGAATATTCTTCTATGCCTTTTCCCGGCTCAATGCCCGAAATTCGTCAAATGTTGACTTGCTACCGTTGTGTTGCCAGCTCACAAGATTCTCTATCGATATTTAAAAGCGTCTCATAGAATTCGTTCTTATAAGGGCAGCTGCTACACAGCTTGAATGTAATATATCTTGCTGAATGAACTACTTTTGCAGCAATTTCATTAACAGAAAGAATGATATGTTTCTCTCAAAAATATCGATCAATATCGAAAATGTTGCTTGCCGTCATTTCATAATTTACCAGCTGATACTCTAGATTCAATTCTAATTTTTCTATCAGACACGCTGCATTTACAGAATCATCCAATCCATCATGAAAGTTACCCTCTGGCTCGATTTCAGCTCCAGGCGTAGATTTCATATTCGCACTCTCCCAGCCAGTCAATCATATGAATCAGTGCTGCATTCAACTTCGGAGCCATTTTCACCTGACTGTTTTTATATAAAAAGGTTGTTCTAAAGCACATTTGCACCAAAAGGCATAAAAGACAAATGTGCCATTTTAAAGAATTGTTTTCCAAACGGGATTCCTACAATCGTGATACACCACATACATCCTAAGACAATATTTCCAAGAGCCATTCCCCATCCAAAGAAAACAATCCAAATTAAATTCACAAGAAATGAGAAGGTTCCATTCCCATATACAACCTCTTTTCCAAAAGGCCAAAATGCTAAGGATGCAAATTTGAAACATTGCAAACCTACAGGAATTCCAACAATTGTGACACACCATATACATCCTGCAATGATCCATGCAAGACCTCCGATTATCCCGCCACAAAGAAACCAAAGTATATTTCCTAATAATTTCATCTAATCCACTCCCCTGTTACTCCACAATTACGGTAGCCTTAACACATATATTCCACTGATTTTCCATATAAAATCTGTCTTGATAAACTTTAATCACCCCTGGTACAGCGACTTCTTCAACGGGTTCTTTCCCAATCCGCTTTATTTTTTGCCTTTTCAATATCCTTCTTTTTTAATTCCTCTTCTGACTTTATTTTTGATTTTAATTCATCTTGAAATGACATCTTTCATACTCTCTTTCCTTATTCTGCTTTTTTACCAAACTATTGAATAGCTGTAGAATTAGTATATCATAAGCAACGACATATAGTGCATCTTTTTATACAAATCGCACAAAAAGATGCACCTTTTCACTTTTCTTATTATGTAAATCGTAAATCTAACCCAACAAATAGTTCTCCAAGCGTACTACTTAACCGCTCCAACGGTTTATCCGGCATTTCATAACTTACCAGCTGATACTCTGGATTCAATTCCAATTTTTCAATCAGATATCCTGTATTTACGGCATCATCCAATCCATCATGAAAATTACCCTCTGGTTCAATCTCAGCTCGTCCCAAAGCTTCTTCCAGACTTAACTGTCGTGATAATTCAAATCGTTTCGTAAATACCTTTTGATAGTCAATCCAGTTTTCAGCCTTCATAAACGCATGGATTCTTTCATCTGTCATATTTTTTGCTTTGATTTCATGTAGCAGCTGATCTCTATCCGATTCACTCCAAGCATAGATTTTATAATCACGTTCTCCCAACCAGTCAATCATATGTAGCAGTACTTCTTCCAGCTTAGGAGCATTTTTAACCTGGCTGTTCTTTATACCTGTCAGATTCTCTATAAAATAATCTATCACACCATGTTCCGGATGAACATATTGGCAAAGTGTTCCAATTCTTTTAAATGAATCATCAAGAAGAACTGCACCAATTTGTATTGTTTCGGTCGCATACTTATATGAATTGCTCCGATAGTCTCTCGGAACTTTACACATTTCTAAATCAATCACCAAATTAAACATTTTTCGTTATCTCCATCTCCTTCTTTTCATTTTTGAGGCTCTTTTTACAAACCTTACATATTGTTCCTACTGGTGTTACCAACTCAACTTTTGCATAAGCGCTCTTTCCGATCTTGTCATATAAACGACCAGCACTCATACGCCGAACAATATAATTACTTATAGATCATGCAATATACCAAGTAAACAATTCCCGCCACTACTAATCCTGGCAAAAACATTTCGCTTCCTCCCTTCGGACTAATCATTCATGTACTCATAGTAATCAGATTCACTGGAAAATAAAATATATCTGCCTTCTACCAATCCCATGTATCCATCACTTGTGTTAAATCCCTTCATTGCCAGTTCCTCCATTTCTGTAAATTTCTATTTTCTATTCCTTTTGATAATTCTAATCTACAAATTAAACTGTCCAATAAAAACGCCTTATTAGCATAAAAAGAACAGGTAAGAACAATTCCTACCTGCTCTACAATAATTCTTTTTAATTATTTATAAGTAATAGATTAACTGTTTTTCTTCCGTGATCATCATAATGATTTTTACTTCCAAAGAATCTAGAACTTGATCGTCCTACTTTATTTCCATGCGCATCATAATGATTCGTTGAGCCGAACATCCCCGAACTCTTCCGCCCATTCATCTGCAAAATCATCCGGATCATTATAATCCTCTACATCATATGGATCTGAATGGTATCTACTATGACTACTTGAACTTGATCCTGATGATGGACTAGAATAATTATTTTCAGATGTTTTCTGTTCTTCCTTATTGGAAATCCAGTCTTCGGAATATACAGTTTCATCATCTATATTTAAATATTTGTGTTTACACATAAAATCTGTTGAATATTCATATTTAGATCCGCTTGTTCCAATGATAGGGATTTCAAATGAGCCCACGTCCAAATACCATACTCTTATTGTTTTTTCATTTACTGTTGTCTCGTAACCATAAGTTTCATTAAATATACTTTCTTTTTGATGTACCATTTCTTTTAAAGAATCTAGAAATTCCGTCATAGTTCCTGCTTCTTTTTTCTCCTGACGTTCTGCACGATCCTTCTCAACCTCTAGTCGAACACGACGGTTATCTAATATTTCACCCACTTGGTTACATATAAAAATGAATACTACCACACCAAGGATTGCCGAAACAATCTTAATTATTTTCTTTTTGTTCATAATACTCCCCTACACTTTTCAAGTATTCCTCCTGAAGTCTTCGGATTTCTTCCTGAGCGAACTTCACAACTTCTTCCGGTCCAACAATCTTAGCTCCATCTCCAAGTGCAAATACCCAATGAATAAACTGTCTGCTGACTGCAACATCTACTAATGCTGTAAAATGTGTTTTGTCCACCGGTCTCATCATAGCGTCTTTTCCAAAACGATCTACAATAACACCTGCAAGCTGATTCTCCATATACAGCTTCACTTTCTGCTCCTTACCACTGTACATACCGAAGCTCTTCTTTGCATATGCAGCCAGATCAAACTTCTCAAATCGTTCTTTCCCCTCTCTTGGTTCATCTGACATTGTAATGTGCAGCATCTTATCTACACGGTAATGCTTGATAATTCCTGCTTCTGAATCGAAACCTACCAGATAATAATTTTCATCATCCCAGGACAATCCCCACGGACTGATATGATAAACTTTTCCATCATGTCGCAATTCCATCTCTTTTTTTACATTCCACTGAAAATATTGAAATATAATTTTCTTGTTCTCTGCGATTGCTGTGTGGATTGCATCTACATTATAGTAAATACTTTCATTCATTGTCTTAATTCTACCAGAGACATAGACCTGTCGTTGCAGCTCTCTTGCTTCATACTTACTGACTAAATTTTCCAGTTTTTTAATAAGCTCATTTGACTTCTTCTCTGTAATAAACTTAGAAGACTGAATCGCATCAACAAGCAGTTTCAACTCTGGAAGTTCAAAAGGTCGATTTGTGACGTGATAATAATTCGAGCGACCTTCTTTTTCACTCCCTATCTCAATGTCCATAACTTCTAACGCTTCCATATCTTTATAAATTGTTTTTCTTTCTGCAGTAACATCATACTTTTCTAGTTCTGCAAGAATCTCATTCACAGTGAGTCTGTGATCTTCGTCTGTTTTCTCTAGCATAATCTTGAGAAGATAAAATAATTTCAGTTTCTGATTTGTTCCCTTTGGCATAGTAACCCTCTCTATTTCCAACATAAGCTGTTCGGAATAATCATTTGTTTTCTTCTTTTAGTATATCAGAAAGTAATCTTATAAACTACATCTGACAGGTACTCTTGCAAATAAAATAAGCCAGTGTTACAAGACTAATATACTCGCAACACCGGCTTAGATTTTCTGTTATTTATTTGTTTTTAATTTTTCTAAAATAGTCAATACGTCTGGCTGAGTCGGAGTAAACTTTACTCCTCTCTTCAACATTTTAAGAACCTTCTTCGCTTTCTGCTCGATTGTTCTGGCTACATGTTCACTTGTTACCATTAAATGATTTCCCGCAATAGTGTATTCTCGCTCTATATATTTTTCTGTAATAGGAAACATATCTTGTATGAGAAATGCACTTTCTCGACTATCATCTAATTTTACAATATGTATAATATCACACGGCTTTCCTGCTTTTTCTTTATTCTCAACAATTTTTTTGTATTTATCTATTCTACTTGATAATGGTATCATCCAAAATATTCCCGTATCAGAATCCTCAAAGCAATAATAATGAGGTCTGTTTCCTGCCTTATTTCCTTTAAGATATGGATCAGGCATGTCCGTAAAAAAATTATCTTTTATAATATAGAATCCCGTCTTTTTCATTATCTTGTCCTCATTATAATGTATATAGAAAAATCCTCCGCCTTACGGCGAAGGAGTAAACTTTCAACCCAACCATTTTTATACCGCATATTGGTCAGCGGTAAACTTTCTTTGTACACATATTCTAACAAGTACAAAGAGAAAAGTCAAGATGGCTTCCCACTATTATTTTATATAGATTCATCTTCAAATATTCCATCATTTCTTATACGTCCAATGAACCAATATATTTACCATTATACTTGTTAGATTTCTTTTTGTCTTTAAGACTTGATAATCGGAGATTATTATACTGCCATGTTTTATGTAAATGTTATAAATGCGAATTGTTGGGCACATGCTCGGAGATTCTTTTCAGATACAGTAAAGATTGCTGATAAAAAAAATTGTTTCTAAAGAAACGGTCGAGAATGCTTTTACAAGTTACCTCTCGACCGTCATTTTTTTCTAATTCATACTGTCTAGCGATTTCTGTAACATCTCTTTATATGCTTTGCGCACATTCGAAGGGCCTTCAATCATAATTTTCCCAGCTGCTCCAAATACCCATCGATAGAAAGTTGGACTCACGCAGACTTTAACTTTTATCCAGAATTTTTCCTCACCTACGCTTTGAGTCTTAATTTTCATACCAAACTTATCAACCACAGACTTCATAATACAGTTGTCGCATAGCAATGTTACATCAATTGCTTCATCTGTAGAGAACATACGGAAGACTTCTGTCGTATATTTAGATACATTATATTCCTTCGGTTTCTTAACAGCCTTTTCCTTCAGGATCTCCGGCTGTTTCTTGATACGGTCTACTCTATAAGTACGAACAGCTTCCCTCTCATCACAGTAACCTATCAGATAGTAATAGTCGCCATCCCAAATTAAATCAAATGGACTGACAGTATATGGCTTTCCATCGTTCCTGAGCACTTCCTTCTTCTTACATTGAGTTCAGAATAATAGAAGGAAATCTTCACGCCGGCATTGATCGCCTCATTGATGGCATCCACTATGTAATAGCCCTTTTCATTCTCTGTCTTCACACGGCCGGTGATATGCACAGATCTCTTTAACTTATCTGCATTGTTCTCACTGGTCAAAGAGAGTAGCTTTTTAATCAAGCTCTCACTCTTCTTCTCTGTTATGAACTTGGAAGACTGCACTGCATCGATCAGAAGCTTTAACTCCGGCACGGAGAACTTGCGGTCTGCCAGGTAGTATTCCCAGGCACGCTTACGTTCTCCGATAATCTCAAAGCCAGCCGCACGAAGCAAGTCAATATCCTTAGGCACGGTGGTTCTATGCACAAGAATATTGTGCTGCTCCATCATGCGGTCAGTGATCTGCTTTGTAGAAAGGGTATGATCCTCATCGGTCTGTGTCAGAAGCATCTGATAGAGATACAGGATACGAAGTCTAGTATCGTTGTCCTCTGCCTTTGGTTCAATCACCATTTCTGCTTTGTTTGCCTGATCAGCTAAGATGACATCTGCAATTACCTGCGCAGCAAGCCTGGATCCAAGCTCATTTGGATGGCAGCCATCTTCAGCAAAAATATCCTGCTTAGCTGCTTCCTCATAGAAACGTTTGCCTACATCGGCAATCAAGGCCTCATTCCGATCGGCAGCCTCATGATAAGCATCATACATTTTCTGATACATCTCATCATAGTCCATGCCGAAGGATTCCAGCTGCTTACCGCCCTTCTGATAAGCCCAGGTTGCATACAGAACCGGTACTGCTCCATTGGCACGGATCCGCTCGCACAACAGTGCAGTGTTCTTCAGGAAGCTTTCCCTGGAAGTGATTGGACCATTACTCATCTCTTGGAGAATTACATAGTCCCACTTCTCATTCTCCAGAGCCGCCTGCGTCATTCCTCCCATCTTGGTGTCAGGATTCAACTGCTCGGCAAGACGCGCTCCACCGCGGGTGTGCTGAACCACTTCAGCATCTATTAAATTAGCCAGGGTTTTTGGCATGTTGTTTGCAAAAGTAAAACTATTGCCAAGCATTAAGATTCGCATTACGTTCTCCATAACAATACCTACATATTGAAAATCATCAGCTAATGACTGCTATATTCACTCAGTTATGAAATGTAGTTTCAAATCCCTTCTTCAAAACAACTAACAAGCTACTTTGATTTTGTTCACTAAAAAATTCGTCAAGAAATTCAAAATATTTTCTACCGAATATTTCTTTATCTGGCTCATCTTCACTTTTCATTTCAACTAATTCTTGATATAAATCCATCTTTTCTATATATTCAATAAAAATACGAATATGTTTTGGCAGGCACGAATAATCATTAACAACACGAAACCAATCTTTTATCAGTTTAATTTTTTCTACGATATCATAATTACGCAATAAACGATTCAACTTCTCATCAATCAATAAATAGTTGACCGTATATTTTTTGTATTCTTTCGCAAGAGTCTTTCTAATAGGAATCGGAATAATGGTTCTCTCTTCATTTTCTCTAATCCAGTTTACTACATAAGAATCATTATCAGGCATTACAAAATGTTCTAAATTCACATCATCGTCTCTATCGTATTTTCTTGTTATCCAATTATCAGACGAAACATAATTATCCATAATAGAATAAATGCACGCCAGCATTTCAAAATTACTACATTTAGACGGTAATGTAAACTCATCAATCCTGCTTTCCCGTAGTTCTTTTGCTTTCTTTAATGTATTAATTAACACATCTCCATCTCCGTTCAACGCATTACGAATCGTATAATCAATTACTTGTTTAGATTTTTTATTTGACGACAATGCAAACAATACAGCATACACATAAAGATTAGTAATTATCCTTTTAAATGTGTCAAACTGCATTTCATTAACTAATGCACTATTAGCTGATAAAACCGACACCATATACATCACCGGTAATTTGCAATATTGAGCATCAAGACTAAGAATATCCTTGAACATTGCCTTAAGGATTTTATGATCTTTAGTTGCTTTATAATTTTTAGCATCTAAACATAAATCCTCAAAATAATATTCATTTTTATCTATATTTTCATATAAACAAACAACTGATTCTCCATATGCTATCATCTGTTTTAAAAGATTTTCCGTTGCATCCATATCATATCCATACAAGTAATGTTTGCCGTTAATTTTTAACTTCTCTGTTATTTTATTATTGTCCGTAATCAACAAATAATCATATATGTACTCACTTAGATTTTTTATTCCAAATTTCTTAAAAGAAATAGAGCATTTTTTTAATTCTACCCATAACTCCTTCAAATCATCTGCATACTCATCGTCAAAATTTTCAAAACAATGACCTTTAAAAATATCCGCTGGATCTAACAGTTTAGATTTTTCATTAATATCTAGGAACATCTGCTCAACAGGTTTTGTTGAACCATGATCATCATTTACAAGAATTAAGAATTTGCAATCTCGAAGTTTTCGATAAAAATTACGAAGCTTATTTTGCTCTGCAAAATTATTAACAGCCTTTTCAACACACTTATACGCTCTCAAAAAATCTTCTCTTTGGCAATAGATGTCTATTGAAAGATCTTCTGAAATTGTAATTTCGATTCTATTCTCCCGAATAGTTAAGTACTCTCCAATAGAATCATTCACCAAAATATTATCTCCATAAGGCTGAATAATACTCTTGATACGTTCCTGTTCCCTCGGTGATGTCAAGTAAGCATTATAGAGAGCTACCAGAATCATATAACAAGTTGTAATTCTCTGCTGTCCATCAATAATTTCATAATGATCATCAACAGCGTCTAATATTATTATTCCTAAAAACTTGTCCTTATCTTCAATATCATTAATAAGATCTAATATCATAGTATCATCCCACGCATATTCCCTTTGATACTTAGGTATGACGTAATGACTCTTATTAATATCAATACGATTTCTATCGTCCTTTGTCATTCTATAAAAATCTTCTAATCTAACAATAAAAGAATTCATAAAAAGACCTCCTCTTTAGCACTCACACTGGCTAGTCTGAGATATCTTCTATAATGATTATACCTTGTAGCTCTGCATGCATTTTTTGCCTATTCATAAACCTGCTTCAATCCATTCTATATTGCACAGCAAATCCAGACTCGCTTATCCACTCTACTACTAATTACGCTTATCAAAAGCAGACACATTAACAACTACTGGTGCAGTCGGACCGACTAATCCATTCGGTTTCATCTTATCTCCTACTGCAATACACTGACCTTTTTTAAGTCTCTGAATGACCGGAAGCCAGTTTGTTTCTCCTGTTGTATCTAACTGTTTAGAAATTTTAACCATTTCATCCTCTGTCGGTTTGAAATATAACTTAAACGCTGATTGTAATAATCTTACTACTTCATCATCTTTTAAAACTTTCAGCGACTGTGTTGCAAACCATGCAGACCAACCGAATTTTCTTCCTTCAGTCAGAATAGCTGCACTAGGAGATTTCATTGTATGAGACAGATTCTGAGCTTCATCTAATACAACGACAAACGGCTTGTCTTTTGATCCATATTTTTTTGTATAGTACCATGCATCCCAAAGCATAAGCTCCGTTATTGCAACTTGCATTTCCCTTGTAAATATTGTAAGTTGCATGATATTAACCTTTGCTTCATCCGCGTACAAGATATTTCCCCAGTCAAAATCTAGATTGTCTACAAACTCAACTGTATGGAAAAACGGCGACATTTTCGAAATAACAGATTTTGCTGCTTTATTAGCCTCGACAACTTCCTCTAATTCATCTTGGAAGTGTCTCATATTCATTGCTTTTCCATATCTTTGCATACCATTTAAAGCTGCATCGAAAATTGCCGAATACTGCTGTGCTCCAAAATCGTATACATGCGAAAAAATATCTGCTAAGCGTGCTGCCACCTGGGATTCTTTTTCCAATATTTTTTGTCCCGCCAAATCTATCTCATGTCGTTTAAATGGGTTAATCGGAACACCAAGGCTGTATACGATATGTTGTCTAAGTTTATCTCCCAAAGAAGTTCTAAACGGTTCTTCAAGCTGATTCAGCATAAATCCCTCTGTATAATCAAAGATTACAGCTGACACATTATGCTTGTTTAATTCATACAGCATAGTTTGTATACTATAGGTTTTTCCTTGACCAGATGTTCCTGTTATCAATAAATGTCTGTTAGCTAATGCCTTGTTACCATATTCCCAGTATACATTATGCATGTATTCATCTTCGCCAATCAGAACTCTAATTTCTGTTGCTTCTTCAGCTTCATCTTCAACCTCAATACGATTCTGCTGCAAATCATCATTGTTACTTTGTTCAACATTTTCGTTTGAATTGCTTACATTTCCATCTTCTAGAATTTCATCTTGAACGAAATCATCATTCTCTAATGTATCTGTTTCAGTAATAAGAGACCATTCAACAATTGGTATTTCACAAAAATCTTTAGCAAGAAGGTTAACTCCTTCCTTTTTTGTTTTCTCAACAATAAGAACATTCTGTGCCTTTATTTCTCGCTCTTTTTTACATTCTTCTCTAAAAGAAATGACACCAGCTTTTCCCATTTGCGGAATCAATGTATCAACTATCTCATATTCTTCATTTAAAAGTTTTCTTCTAAGATCGCTCTGGGTAATTATTTCCCAGTTTTGACTCTCATCTCCAACTTCGTATAATAACATTTTCCCGGCATTGATCATTATCTGTTGCATAAAGAAATTCCTGTATAAGCGAGTCTTTATATTCTTATCAATGCAAGGGCCATTTCCGAGTATTGTATCGATAATTCCGCGCGTCTTAAGAGCCTGCTTCACACCTTTTTCGAGATAATCAGATTCTACTTTTCCAATTTTCACCTCAATCGGGTAAAAAGTCACTTTTACATTTTCTCCCGGTTTAATACCAACAAGCAATAAATCATCACTAGTTTGACCGTCAAATCCTAGATTCTTTGCGGATAAAGCAGAACCTTTTTGCGATAAACCAACAGCACCCGAAACTCTTAGAATTTCTTCTAGAGACACTGGTATCCAAATACAATTCTCGACAGAATATCTTTTTGTGGCAAGTTTCATCGCCGAAAGAATACTCAATTTTTCTACAGGAAAATGAGACTTATAAGAAAGCATTCGAAGCAACCAATCACCATTTAATGCATTAAACATATTAATGATTTTTCTTGAATGATCTTGTGCGTTATCAACTCCGTTAGCATTCAAATACCTGCAAATTGCATTTTGATACTGTTTTGATTTTTTTGTTACAGTAATGGCATCATATCCACTGGATGTCATATTATATTGATCACTATAATGAATTATTAGCAAGTCTTTTGCACTCGGATCACTCTTAAAATAATTCAAATCAACCTTTGGATTAATAAAAGTGACCCAATTACTTGCATCATATAATCTATCCAGTATCTTTTGTTTATTCAATCCCATTCTCAAAGCGTAACATGTATCATCTCTATATGCCTCCCCATTAATGGCAGCATTAAGCGTGTTATAATAAACAGCAACATTCACTAGTTCAGAATCACTATTTGAATACTTAATTCCGAAACCTGTTCTATACGAATCTCCCAACATTTCTGACGGCACACCAGATACCATACCATTCATTACCATACCAGAAGGAATATCTTCCATTCTTGTAGAAATAGCTTGATGATCATCATCTAATTCCATAAAGGTTACATGCGCATATTCAAATGATTCGCCAATAGCCTTAAAATAGAAACTCACATTATTTCGATATATGTCAATAAGTTCCTCATATGACACATTCCCTGTTTTAATATCAAGTCCTAACGTGTGAATCAACGTTTCTATATCGTCAATTTTAGACATGGTTTCAAAGGCATTATCCATTTTTTCATCTGCATACATCACAATCTGTACAGGAATCACTTCTTTAGTAGCTCCTGAATTCAAACAATGTGCATAATACCTGACAATGCCTTGCACTATTTCGCGACAATCACCTGTATTAACAAGATTAATTCTTAAAGGAGTTCTTGTTTCAACGGAAAACAAATAACTAAAATGCTCAACAAACTCCCTCATTTTCTCAGAAACTAATTTAGCAACAAAATCCTTCGATCCCTTATACCTAGGTAGTTCTTCATCCACATAGACTTTCCATTCTGGCGTATGTACCTGTTCAATTGGAATATATATTTTCTTCTCTTTCGTATATGGATCCATATTAATATATGGAAGCAGCGATGTTTGCTGAAATTTTCTTAATAAATCATATTCACCATCCGATAAACCATCAATATTCTGAGCATTCATAAATAACTGATATGCTACATTAATTGGATGTAACGGACTAAGCATAATTTCTTGATCACCATGTAATTTTTTTACCGCACCCAAGAAAAATAAGCCTTTTTGTTCTTCCGATAAATATGCCCCTTCTGGAATGTCTTTTATTTCATTAAATACAGCCTCTAAATATTCTTTATATAAGCTTTCCACCTCTGAATTCACGTACACTAAACTTGGAATAGAACCCAATGAGTTAAAATAGTCCATAAGATGAGCGAATACAGTTTGAACAGAGTTTGGTAATTCAATATTAACAGGGACCAGTTCCTCATCATCTACAGATTTTTCTACAACAAAAGGAGACCTTGCTTTAATATATTTCTTTTCTAAATCAAGGCTTTTTCTAAATTCATCTCTTGTCCAATATTTTTTTGTTCCAAAAATAAGACTGTTATCTCCAAGAATTTCAAAATTGCTTTTTTGGGTACGCTTTAAATACCAAAGTTTCATCCCCTCGATCACAGTTGGCTTTTCTATAGCAAATGCTTTAATCATAGGGATAACAAAATTATCTGTAGACAAAACAAAGCAAACATCTTCACTATTCTCTGAATACGGATAATCCTCTCCAATCTCCAACGAAATAGTTTCATTTTGTCCAACAGAAACAACTTGATTATTCTCTAGTATGAAATATTTTTTTTCGTTTTCTCCGTTGTAAAATACCACATCATCTGAATCAGTATTGATACGAATAGCTGATTTATCCGTTCCTTTGATTTCAACAGAATACTGTGTCTTGATATTTTCAAGTAACCCTGGGTTACAACGTATAACAGCAATTCTAAAATCATACTTCACGCCATTATCATTATATTTAAAGTGGCCAAATACAGTTTTATCTTCAATTCCAGTAATTGTAACCAAAAGTTTTTTTCCATTATTAACACATTTTAAAAATGTTTGATATGCTTTTGGAATTTCAATCCCCACACTCTTTGTGTATTCAGAGAAGCTAAGTGTGAAACTTACCTCTTCCTGAGTATCTGATACAAAAGAAAGGATGTTTCTGATCCTGCTTTTTGCTTTTGTATCTCCTTCTTCACGATCCCATAAATTCTCATCAGATATGATAGGATAATATTCAATAGTCGCTTTATTCTTTTTGCTTGAAATATATTTTTCAATTTCAGAATACGGAACCTTCTCCCACTCTGGTTTAGAAAGAGCTTTTGCGCCATCTTCGCCATATAAATTTTCGAGTTTGCTATTATCCGCTCCATAACTATGTATTTCTGCAATTTTAACGAAATTTGAATGATTCTCTTCTAAACGTGTATTAAGTTTTTTTCCGGTCAGAGTAGACAATTTATCATCCGGAAATAATTCAAAATTTTTATACTCTTCAAAAGTGATTTGTGAATCACTTAAACATTGAATAATATCTTCATATTCAAATATAGATGCAATACTTCCGGCCAATTCCTTACGTTTATTATCTAAATAATATTCTAGTATAGCCTTGTCTACATCGCTGTATCCTGTTTCATTAATCTTTCTTTTTATATCTCTTTCTATAATAGAGATATTCAAAGGCATACCTTCTTTGCTCAGGCTTCCAGCCCCACCCAAAATACTATCTAACGAAGAACAATGTATGAATAATATTGCTTTATTTATATACTCAGCATCAACACCAACCAAGTTTCTAAGTGTCGCTAAGAAATCAGGATGAGGTCCATTACTTCTCGATGCTGCTACTATCAATTGTACTTTGCCGAAATTCAACTCATAAGTACCATACTTCTGGCCACGAACGATGTCGTTATAGACAAACGAAGAAGATATGATATTATTCTCTAATACAGAATACAGTTCTCCCACCTGTTCATCATTTTCGAACTGTATATAGTATTTTTCTCCTGGATCTGGTATATTTGTTTGAAAATATTTAATAATCTTTTCTGATAAATAATCATAAAACATATTTGACATATTGCGCATCTCCGCTATCTGATCGTTTTTCTAACAGATTCATTTTTTCATATAGTTCAATAATCTTCTTCTTTGATTCTCTGTCAAACAATAATCCTCTCAATTCGAACTCTTCAAACAGTTTTGCCAAACGAATTCGTCCATCATTTTCTTTCAAGATTATTTGTGTAAACATGATAATATCATTATCATGCAAACTGACAGTATACCCGTTCATACCTCGGAACTTCCCAAAATTTTTCTGAACAAAATCTATAAATTTTTTGTTGTAACCATTATAATGAGACTTTCTTCCACCATTAATGAACTGATAATCTATGATTTCATATAGTTTTTTCAATTCTGTAGAAGCTGAACATCCTTTGTCCTTGGAAATATCATGAACACAGCCTCTATAATCCATAGGAATCCACTTCTGATATTTATTATTAATCCGTTCTATCTCGATAGCGACCGTATTATCAAGATCAGAATTGTTAAATTTGTCATAAAAACCAATATAATCCAAATGGACTCCATCAATGTTATGTGATAACATTTCTAGCACAACTGAATGAGAAAACATGTGTCCTAATTTTTCTTTCACATATTTCCAACCATACTCATACCCTGGTCGAACTCTAGTAACAACTTCGTCATATAAAGTCATGTATATTGATTCGATATTGTCCCGTTGTCCGTCTTCAAACCTGCTCAGTTTTACAGCGAGTTGTGATACATAGAACATATAGTAGTATGCAAGAAATCTATCAATATACTTCTGATAGTCCCCTGGGTTTTGGATTAGTATATCAAAATCTTTGTAAAAAACTTCTTTCACATAAGGTAAAAAACAATCTGCATTTTGAACAACTCCCGTTCCTGTTGCGTCGGGATCTTCTAAAGAATCAAACACCAATTTTTCTAAAACATTTGTATCTTCATCTGCTGACATCTTCTTATATTTTGAAACCAAATCCGTTCCATCTACAAATAAGCTATACAAATATTCAGCAACCTGCCTCTGAGAAATATTACTTTCTATAGAATTCAATGCTTTAACATTTATAGGTAATAGTTTCCCGTCTTCAAAGTACATTGAGTCAACAATATGAAACAACATATTAAACTCTTCATCCGTGCAGTCATCACTCATTTTATTTCGCATTGCGGACTTAAGAGTTTCTTTGTCTAATCCATTTTTTACAGTCGTTGCTGACATTAAACGTGAAAACTCACCAACTACACCATTAAAGTTTTCATATTGATTTTTGTCTGTTTTTGTTTTAAATGGTATCAATGCATCGTCACGTTTATGCTTTTTCCCTTTATTAATCTGATCGTCGAAGATACTATCAATACCATTATTCCCTTCAAATATTAACCATGTTCCTTCCATTAGCTCACCTCAAAGGTATATCCAAATGCTTCATCATATTCCAAAATATATTCTTTTGATTCTTTTTGAGAGAAATCACGAATAAACAATTCATTCTGTTTTGAGCCCCCCATTGAAATCTTGTTCACAAACTCCATGCATTTAACATTCACTCGCTTGTCATTTATACTTGGCACATATCCGTTTAATACTCTTTTTAGCAGCGAAAACAAAGTATAATCCACATCGATTTCTGCAACCTCTGAAGTATTGTATCCATAACGAAGTTTAAGTTCGTCTTTAAAACTATACAATGTATCTCTATTTTCTTTTGGAAGATTATCTATAACCTTCTTAATTTTTACTGTTTGAACAAGATGATATGGCGTTTTGCTATTGCCAAACGATAATTGCATCTCATTCTTTTCAACATGACCATTCCACGAAAGAATACCCTTCTCAACAATTGCATAAATCTTTTTTAGTTTTGAAACATCTCCTGTATTCCATGCATAGAGTGCATCCATGTATTCATAATAATCTTCATCGTCCGGCAAAAGATCCTTTCGAGTTTCTGTAATCCAGCACATTCTAACAAAAAGCTTTAATAATGCTTCTTTTACCATATGCATAGACGGATCTGAAAAATCCTCTTTTTCAACCCGATTGAGCACAAAATCGAACTCACCTAAGTCATTTAAAATGACTTGCATGATATCTTCTGTGTTTTCAAAAAACACAATAAAATCATCTATTTTCTCGTTTCTGATTTGCATAGGGTCAACCACCCTCATTGCATCTAATACCTCTGAGGAATATCGCTTTCCAAATAGCGTATTTGGAAGAAGTGATTGACAATATGCAACGCTAGTCAATTTCTGAGGCTCTTTTCTCGGTTCTAAAGATCCTCTATCAAAATGACGTTCATCTACCAATATTTCATAACTCATGTTCAACAAGGAACGAGTCGATACAATAAGTTTATTTTTAACAATACTTTCTATAAGAGACCTAATTATTCCATTTTGAACAGCCTCGTTAGACAGCAACTCATAATTGATTTTTATCGGGCAAATGCTTTTAGATATACACTCTTTACAGCAAGCACAATACTTGTTATAGAAAATATTATCTGATTTTTGTTGCACGATCTTACCAAAAATCCCTTTGATATATTGCGAGGATATCCCTTTTGATGACAACTCGTAGAGATGATAATCTGCAAAATTCACACAATGAAAATACCTGTCATCGTCCTGCTTTTCCTGCTTATCATCAAGGATTCCTGCTCTATCAATGTATTCTTTTAACAGCAAAAAGTTATTCTCTGTATCTGCCTCCAAAAAATTGCTTAATGTTCCCAGATTTATTGCAAGTATTACCTTTGAATTTGATGTCTCTATATTCTTATCCGTGAATGCATCCATTATTTTCATTAATGTGTAGGAAGCTGGCTTATCAATATATAAACTAGCAGTAGAATCATTATGAACGTAAAATGATTCCATCATTTCCGGATATGTCTGTTTGCAATAAGAAAGCATATGTGATTTTCCGTCACCGACACTTCCACAAAGCAGAATTAATTCTGAATGGTTCGTATTATATGTATTCTTTAATACTGAGACAAATTTTTCTTGTACAGGTCTATTTACATGCATGTACATTGTATATGGATCTGAAAAATTCGCAGATACAACAGCTGTTTTAGAAGATTCTCTTAAACGAGACAACGTATTAACAAAGCACTCCTGCTTCATAGTTTTTTCTGAACTATCCATATTTTCACCCTGCTTTCTGGTCACTCAAATTGTATTCGAAATTATCGTTACTAATTGATCTATATCTTCTTTGCTTGTATGTTTATTAATAGTAATTCTTAGTACTTTTGTAACCTTTTTCTCCAGTCCCATCGCTTTTATTACGTATGATGGTTCACCTGCACTACATGCAGAACCAGATGAAATGGCTAATTGATCACTAACCTTTTTAATGAATCTTTCATTATGAAAATTAGTTTTATTAATTAAAATACTTATAATTCCAGGAATTCTCTTTTCCGTGGGATTACAAAGCTCGACTTCCTCTATTTCTTGCAATTTTCTTAAAGCATATTCATCCATTCTTTTTATATGCTTCTCAGTATTATCCATGTCTCGTAGGGCAATTTCAGCAGCTTTCCCGAATCCTACAATATTATGAACTGCCAATGTGCCTGCTCTCAATCCATATTCCTGCTCTCCTCCATGCAATAGGGCTGTTATCGGAGGAATACCATATGCATCACTTTTCAAGAAAGCCGCACCAATGCCTTTAGGTCCATATATTTTGTGTGCTGAACATGATGCAAAATCTAATCCCAGATCACTAACATTTATTCTCAACTTACCAAGTGCCTGTGTTAAATCAGAATGAATTTTCACATCTCTCGACTTACAGATTTCAGCTAATTCTTTTATATTATTTATTGTTCCAACTTCATTATTTACATATATGAAAGATGCTAAAGCAGTATTATTTTTAATACTTTTTTCAACACTTGCAGCCTCTATCTCACCTATTCTTGAAACAGGAATAAAACTAACTTCGTATCCCCTATCGATTAATACTTTTTCACCCATAAGTCCCACTGTTGGATCATTGTTAGAATATAATTCTCCATTCAGAAACTTACACGTATTTAACGTGGCTTTATGTTCGCTATTCGATGTGATCACATGATTTTTTCCATCTTCATAAAACCTTCTGTAATCCATATACCCTTTGTACTTTCTGTCGCACCCGAAGTAAAAACAATCTCTTCTTCGGAAGCCCCAAGCAGTTTAGCCACATTCGCTCTTGCATTATCTACCGCAGCCTTTGCATTTATTGCTTTGCAGTAGTATTTGCTCGATGGATTCCCATATTCCTCCTTCAAATAAGGAATCATAGCATCTAATACTTCTTCATCAATGGGTGATGTTGCACTGTTATCAAAATAAATCATACGGTATCACCTACTCCTAAGACTTGTAATACATATTTATCAACACTGCCGGCATGATTATACATATCTAAAAGCAATTCACTTCCTCTATCAATGTGTGCTTTTACATATTTAGGAAAGAACTCTTCTTCAGTTAAGTGTCGTCCTTCTACCTGTTCAATCAACACTTTAAAATATGTTTCATAATCGCCTGTAATTGTTTGTCTATTTAAGTCCAGTCCATCTGAATCTGATTTATATTCAGCAACAGATGTGTTCTCTTTTAATGACCAAGCAATAGCATGCTTTACCAACGTATATGGCTTATAATTTGTTCTGTTTTCTAACTCATGAAAAATTTCTTGAGTTCTTTTTGACGTTTTTAATCTAAAAATCATATCTATCCCTCAAAAAAGTATCTGTTCTCAATAGTTGTTTTGTTTTGATTTTCGTCATTAATCAGCAAATACTCTTTAGCAATATATGGTTTAATAATTCCGTAGTATTCCTCATTAATCTCTTCATCAGTGGAAAGAATTATTACCTGTTTGCTAATATTAGGAAAGAACTTCTCTGATATCTCTTTTCTATGATTTGCATCAATTCTTGCATATGGTGTGTCAATTACAAACGGAATATTCTGATTGGACAGAATAATAATGGCCCAATAAAGGGCTAAAATAAATATCTGTCTCTCCCCTTTAGATAATCTACTTAAATCAATATTTTTATACAAATCGCAAGAATCATTTTCCTTAATTTGCAGTATCTTCTCTAAGTCCGCAATTGTATTAACATCATATTTCAAAAACAATTGATCAAGGCCTTTCTGTCCGATAGTGATATAGAAATTATTCTTTCCGACATTTCTCATTAAATTACTTAGCTCAACTGCTGTATATGTTGCGTCTTGATATAAGTTAAACTTAAAATTCTCATCAATTTCGATGTGAGTGATAAGGTTATCTTTTCTATATATACGTCGTAAATTTCGAACAATGAGATTCTCCAAACCATTTTTTATCTTTTCTGATTTGTGAGATAGTAATGCCTCCATCATTGCTGTTAATCCAGAACTCAATTCATACACATTCTTATTTTGAGTATTTTCTTTGACCGCCTGAAACGCTCGTTCTCTCTGGACAGCAACAATTGACATTCGGTTATTTAATTCAACCAGCCGATTCTTTTGTTCAAAAATCTCTTTAGAAATTTCATCCCTTCTTCGTAAAAGAGCATTTTCTTTTTCTTTGTATTTGGCAACATCCTCGTCTGACATCGCACTCTTTAATAACTTGTTTATCTCCATGGTAACATCAGCCGCCTTTTGGCGATTCATTACTGTTCTTACCATTTCTGAAGAATCAAAATTTTCAAGCATAGAGATCAAAGCATTTACTCTTGCAGTAGATTCCTGGGACAAGTCATGTATTTGAACATTGCTTTCATCGTATCCAACTGGCTTAAGTCGTTCAAACAACGTTTCAGCTATACTGATGGCATCCTTATCTGGCACACTCTTTGGAAGGATTTCTCGTATATCGTCCACTTTGATTTTTTGTTGAAAATATTCATATATTCCCCTGTCTGATTCAGTTGCTAACTGACCTGATATTTTTTTTGCAAATTCTTTTACAATGTAAAAGGGCATAAGAGTTTCAACAAAATTTTTAATTTTTACTGCAGACTCAACTTTAATTTGTTCCGCCTCTCTATACTGTTTTGATAGTTCTTCCTTCTCTGCTTCTGTGATTCCACCGGCATTTTTGAAAACAGTTTCGTGTTCCAAACTTTCTGTTTCAATCTCCTCCAACGCTTTTTGCAATGTATCTATTTCTAATTCAGCGTTACTAATAGCAAGCTGCAAAGAATCTGCCTCTTCTTTTAATACTTTGTATTCATCGAGTAGGATTGTTTCTTTTTCTGTTGTTGCTTTTCCAACGAATCTCCCCGTTTGTTTACGTATTATCTCAAAAATATCCAATCCACATAATGTATATACAGCATTGCGCACGTACGTGTTATACGTACTTGTAGAAAAAATATTTCCAACCTCTTCACCATCAAAAAGAAAGAAATCAAATAAATCTGGTGGAATAATACTTAAAAGATAATTTTGAAAATATGACTGTTCTTTATCATCTAGAAGCTTATCATTACACTTAACAGAAAAATGTTCTTCTAATCTTTGTTTTTTATAAGTCCATTCCCTTGTAATTTCATATTTCTTTACTTCTCGTTCAATCAAAAGTGAAATATTTATTTGAACTTTAGACTTAACCCTATCAGTCTGAAAAGCATTACTATTAATACAATCTTTGATTTTTGAGATATAATGAGGATTAATCCCCATATATCCATAAGTCAGTGGTCCGTATAAAGCAATTTTGATTGCTGTAAACAATGATGTTTTTCCAGCGCCATTTTTTCCACCTATAAGAACTATATTCTTTTGATCGCAAGTAGATGAAAAATCAAACTCATTCATCCCCTCAAAGGAGTTGAAATTATATAATACTATTTTATTTATCTTCATCTTCAATCTCCTTCAGTACTTTATGATGTAACCACTGCTGATTTAACAGCCTTTCCAATTCATCTTTCATAATTTTCTGATTAGAATAGTTTTTGTTATGATAAACAGACAAAATAACATTCCTTACCAAGTCAAACGGTACATTATTTTCTTCTGCTAATTTCTCTAATTCATTAACTGTTTCCGCATCAATTAACGCTTCTTTATAATGATACCAAGGCAGTTTTTCCCCAGTGATTTTTTCATACAATTCAACTAAAGTTCTTCTCGAAAGATCCAATTCATCATCCCATATTTCGTCAATTGCTTTTAGTTCATCTATTGTAATCAACTCATACCCCATCTTCTTTTGTGTTAAAAGAAGTTTTTCAAGTATTAATTGACGCGCCTCCCAAGTAAATGGACCATAGCCCATTTTTCCAGCTTTAGTTTCATACACTGTTCCATTTCGCCTTTTTTTCTCACGATATTTATCCTGATCTCGAATACTCATAATCCAAGTTCTGAATTCAGCAAGAGGAATTAATTCTCTATGCCCACTACGAATAAATCCATTTAATGATTTGTCTTCTTTGACTACAGTACAAACCCAACATCCAAAACGAGAATTTCCACATGATTGAGTTTGTCCACCCGCTTGAATTCCAGCAAAAGGACATTCTCCACTATCAGCACCTGCATAAAGTGAAACCAATTCATTATTGTTTGATCCCCAAGGAGTCTTACCACCATCCAGCCTCAACAAAACATCCCATACATCATCCGTTGTAAGTTCTACAATCGGATTATAAACATATGCATCTTGGATAGTTTCATGTCTATTCATCAGACGATTTGCTAACTCCCTTCCCTCAATTCTCCTTTTTCTTGCAATACTTTCAGCTTTTCGAACGCCTAATAAAACAACAACCTCTTGTCCTTCTTTTTTGATTACACTTCTAATATAATCAGCACTCGGATTTATTTTTAATCTATCTGTACACCATCTAAAAGATCCATTCATTCGCGGTGTAGGAAAACCTCTGCCAATAACATTAGCCCAAAAAGAATTGTTTGCTGGAGGCGTAACCATAGTCGAAATAATAGGAAGTTTATCCTTTTCAGCAGCTTCTCCAAGCAACTTATTCATCTTGTTCAAATAAATTTTTATTAAAGGATTCTCGATCAACGTATCCGAAGAAACAATATAAACATTTTTCTTGCGTTGCTCATTTGGAAGAGAAAGTAACATTTTATAGACTAGCTCAACCACTGTCGTTGAATCTTTTCCACCGCTATAACCAATTACCCAAGGCCGTTCATCTGATTTGTATACATACTTTATTTCTTCGATTAATTCTTCCAATGTATTCTCGTTGAAATAGCTATTTATCGCCATTTTTATTACCTCGATGTTGAGCCACTTGACTTACTAAGCCTAAACTCAACTCCTTTCCTCTTTCATCCATCTGCTTAATACAACTAATTATTCTACTCTCTAGATCATCGCTTTTTGTTTCAATAAACTCTCTACCTACTAACTGATCAAGAGAGATATTATACAAATCTGCTGCGCCTTTTAAAAAAGCAATATCTGGCTCTGTCAAACCTCTTTCAATATTACTTATAACTTGTTGCGATACATTCAATTTTTCTGCCAATTCGATTTGTTTGTAATGATTCTTTTTCCTTAAATCTGCTAGATGTTTGCCTATTTGCTGCATGCTTCTCTCCATTTTTTAACACCATAGGGCATATGCCCAGACTGTATAAACATACTATTTTTATTATACCGAAAATCCCGTATACATACAACAAAACTATATATTTTAATCATTGACTAACAATATTATTGTATAATATAATGATTTGTACAACAATATTGTTATTTTATATTTTAACGAAAGGAGAAAAACAAATATGTTTTGTAAAGTATGTGGTGAGAAATTAACACCTAATAACCTATACTCAAAAGATAAGCGTTTTTGTGATTCATGTGGTACAAAGCACTCGGAATATATAAAAGACAGACGTAATACTTTACAGTCATTAAGAGAAATGAATTTGGAATCGAAGATTATCCAAACAAAGTATTTAATCAAACAAGCTGTGGCTGAATTCGGATTGGATCATGTTTATATTTCGTACTCTGGCGGAAAAGATTCCACCGTTCTTTCGCACATTGCAAAAAGCATTTATCCAGATATACTACATCTATTTGCTAACACGACTAATGAATATCCGGAAACATTACAACACATAAAATGGGAAAAAGACTGCAATGGTACAAACATTATTTCTGTTTTACCCATCGATGGACATGGTGAATCCTGGAATTTCAAAAAAGTTGTTTGTCATTATGGATATCCAATGTTTTCAAAAAGAATTGCAAACGCTATTCGCACGTGTCAACACGCATTGACAGAAAGAACCCAGAACAATTCTCTTGAGTATATAGATCGTAATTTCAAAAAATACAAGAAGTACATTGACGATCCTATCTCAGACAAATGTTGCGAAAAGCTAAAAAAATACCCTCTCAAACGAAAAGCCAGAGAGTTGGGGTTAAAATGTTCAATTATAGGAATCTTAGCCTCTGAAAGTTACCAACGCGAAAAGGATTGGTTAGAATATGGATGTAATGTTTTTCATGAACGTAAAGACAACCAGTCAAGACCACTTTCCTTCTGGACCGAAGAAGACATTCAAGAATATATTGATAGATACAACGTAAGAATCTCAGATTTATATTACATGGGATACAAACGAAATGGCTGCATGTATTGTGGCTTTGGAGTAAATTTGGAAGAAGACGGAAAAAATCGCTATCAACGTTTAAAACAAACTCATCCGGCTCAATACAACTATTTTGTAAAAAACTTTGGAGATCTAATGATTTCATTTGATATTCCATTTTCGTAAATGTTCTGAATTTGTATCGTAATAAATAATCATCAAAACAAAAACCTCGAAGTACCTCGCATCTACAATGGTGGTGTAAAAAGTTTGTTGCAAGCTTTTTACACCAAACTATCCCCCTCTTTCAGAATGCGTACTTGATGTCAAAACAGTCTAGTTTTTTACTAATAAGAATTTAAAAGCAATTACCCTCTAAGAAATATTTACCCTATTCGGGAAAATCATCTCATTTTCCGTGACCACAGATAATATAGAAGGCTTTTCATAGCTGCAAAATTCGGTATAACTAGAGCAAGTTTCGCCTTGTGCTACAAAAATGAATTTTTGAGCATTGGCAACTTGTTGGGGATTCCATTCCCCACTTCCACGGCAATAGCATTATAGATGCGGTCTTTGGAAGCCTTCAGCTTACCAAAAGGAGGAAAACACATGGATAGAAAGAATTTCCGCCATCCAAGGAAGTGAACTTCCATTTTCTAATGACAAAGGAGCTGTATGAGGTGCTTCAGACAAAAGCTGTATCTGCAGATATTACATTATCTGATTATGTTCGCAAGCTTCTCACTAGCAGAAAACCCACTATCAAAAAATGTACCGAAATATTCTTCAATGATCCTGAGATTCTGCAGATTTTCCGCAACCTGGGAGCTTGCGGTAATAACCTTAATCAAATTGCAACTTACTTGAATGATGGCAGACCAATGACAAATCAAATGTGGAAAGATATCAAAGACTGTATTTCGGAACTGTGTGAGATGCGTGATGATTTGAAAGAAATGGTAGATGAATATCATAGCTGTAATTAAACATATCTCAATCAAGAATTCCAACTATGATGCAGCTTACGATTACCTGACTACCAAGCACGATGAGTTTACCAGCAAGCTTATTTGGGATGAAAATAGAAAGAGAATTCCAAGAGAAAGCTTCTTAATCGAGGGCATCCTCTGGTTACAGATTTCGAAAAAGATTTCATTCATCGATTCATTGTAAGTCAGCAGAATTCTTATCGAAAATCATCTAGCAAACGTCCAAATTTAACTATACCAGCCCAGGAATCCATCAGTAGAATTACAGATATCAGCACCTGTGAAAAGCGTAACAGAGTCCTGCATACTTCCCATTTTTCCTGTAGAAAGACTGCTTTGATCTGTGTGACAGAAAAAGACGAACTCATTTTTCATAATGAATTCGTCTTTTAGGGTAAGGTTATTAGTTTTTTATGATAAGTTATTTTCATCAAACACTCCGGTAAAACTCCAGTTCTCACCCAGATCTTCAGATGTGAACACAAGGCCTTCCGTCTCTCCACTCTGCGTCATCACATGAATCGTGTAATTCTCTCCATCCTGCTGTGGCATTTCCAGATACTGATAATCTTCAAGCGTGAAGCCGTATTCCTGCATATGCGGCGGATATTCTGTCACAGTATCCATTGGAAGCTCTATTTCCTTCAGTGTCTTTCCACCGTCTTTTGTAACATAAATAGACGAATGTGTCTGCGATGCCCCGCTTAGACCGATGAATCCAAACTGTTCATCGAAGAATTGTATCCCTTCTCCTGCTCCGCCATTTCCGTCAAATGGATCTTCATTTACTGTTGTCCAGTTATACCCACCATCTGACGTAGTTTCCAGTTTGTAATAACGTGTTCCAAGAGCCGCATCAACAACAGAAAGTTTCCAGCCTTTCTGCTCATTTAAAAAGAATCGGACAACTCCGCTTCCGTCCGTATCGACCGTCCAGGTATTATTCTCTTTTCCCTGTTCTTTTGCCTGCGAATCTTTCTCTGCCTGCTCATTCTGACTAATTGTATCAGGACTGATATATTCCGGTTCCATCATGTAACGCACCGGAGTCACAGATTCATCCTGCGGAAGATACAGAGACACTTCATATCCAAGTGCTTCCCCACCGCTATCCAGTGCTGTGAAATCAGTCATGCCGCTGACTGCTCCGTCACCATCCACATCTCCCGGAAGATAAACAAGACCTTCCGAAGAAGCGAAGGAGCGTTTTCCATAATACAGGATTTCATATTCCGGCGGATTATCTGCAAATGCGTAATTCAGATTCCATTGTGTCACCTGCATCTTACAATCTGATTTTTCCAGAATGGTAAACATAGGGTCTAATTTCTTGTCATCATCATAATCTGCATTTGCGTAACCTGCGATTTGCACAATAATCTTATCACTTTTATCTATATCATAATCAATCAGATAGGTCTTATCTTTTCCCTTTTCATTCTGTCCGTAGAGATAGGCCGACACGCGGGTTATCGTTCCGTCTTTATCAAAGGACATCTCAAAACTATCTGTGATATATAACTCGTCCGGAAGTTTCAATTTCTTATTGATATCTTTTATCAGCCCTTCTGCGCCATCACGAAAGAAATTGTTATGTTCATACTCTATTTTCTTTGTCTTAAACAGGCTGTCTACCTTCCAGGACAATGCGCCATTATAAGGAATCGCAGTATATACGATATAAGAAATACATCCAACCGTAACTACAAGTAGAATCAAAAGTTCTGTACCAAACACCGTTTTCCTGAGTGCGCCTTTCATTTTTAAAGGATTTTCCTTTTCTGCTATCAGGCAACCGATCCAGATACAAAGACTGAGTACCAGAAGGATACCTAAAGCCAAAAATGCAAACTTCAGCTGTCTGATGCTTCCGTACTTGCAAAGTACACAGGTCACAAGCAAAAACAAAATGTAATAGAGAATACTAAGCTTGCCAAATATAAATTTCAATTTTTTCATTCAATCACATCCTAATAATACTTCCAGGTCTACTATTTCTAAGTATTCTACTCAAAAAAATTTTATATCGCTCATTTATTTTTACACTTTTTCTTGACCAAAATGTAAAAGCTTCATGATTTTTTCTATATTTTCCTTTGTCCAAACGGTAATCTCGAGCACTGCATCCGGTATCTCCTGGTCTCCGGAATCCGGATTATGCATCCAGATACATGGCATCTTAGCCGCCTTAGCAGCCTTTCCTCCATTCGTTGAATCTTCGATTACAATACACTCATCTACCGGTACGCCCAGCTGCTTCGCTGCAAAGAGAAATGTATCCGGTGCCGGCTTTGGATTCTTCACTTCATCTCCACTTGTCACGACGTCGAAATATTTCATCAGATCCAGCGTTTCCAGCGTCTCTGTGATTACAGGTTTCGGAGAAGAAGATGCCACAGCCAGACGATATCCCGCATCTTTCAGACAGCAAAGCATCTGTCCTACTCCCGGCATCTCAGGGAATCCGTCTCGCGCAATAATTTCATCCTTCTTTTCTTTCATAATCTGATTCATAACTTCAAGACTTTCAAATGTGATTCCATAATTTTCTTTGATCAGATTCATGAAATGGAGTCTTGTAGATCCGATGCATGGTTTATATACATCGTAATCTAAGTCAATTCCATATCGCTCTTTAAAAATTTCTACCCAACATTGATAATGAAGCGGTTCTGTATTGATCAAAACCCCATCCATATCAAAAATTACTGCTTTTATCATTCTTATATCCCAACTTTCTATAAAAGATCAATGTTAATGTGGTCGCTACGATCCATCCAAATGGCCATGCCATCCAGATTCCGGTGCTTCCAAAGCTTTTTGTCAAAACCAACGCAAATCCGATTCTCAAAATAAGATCCGGAACTGTTGCAACTACAAAATAAACCATCGCTCCGGAGCCTCGGATAATTCCATCTGTCATCAGCTTGATCGCAATCATAAAATACCACGGCGATACAATTTTCAAAAATGCCATTCCTGCGCTGATCGCCTCTACACTCTCCGCACCTAAGAACAGTCCCATCATCTGACGACTGAAAATGAAATACAAAATAACAAACGGTAATGCCGTAAGCTCTGACAATTTCACTCCGGTACGGAATCCCAACGGAATTCGTTCTTTCTTTCCCGCGCCGATATTCTGTGCCGTATAACTGGATAGACAGGAACCAAGTGTCATAAAAATATTAATGGCAAATGTATTCAGCTTGATTGCTCCCGAATATCCCGCAACAACTGCTGAACCGAATTGATTTACAATTCCCTGTACGAAAAGATTTCCTACACTCAATACGCTCTGCTGAAGAATGCTAGGAATTGCAATCGCCATGATCTGTGCAAATAATTTCTTATCAAACCACGGCTGCTTTTCTTTCCCGGCAAATTTCTGCAATCTTCCGAGAAGTGTTACTAATGCAAGCACGGCTGACACACCTTGCGCGATAAATGTTGCCCAGGCAACACCGCTCACACCCAACTGGAATTTTGCTACGAAGATGTAATCAAGAATAATATTTCCAGCTGATGATCCAAGCAGAAAATATAACGGTGTCTTAGAATCCCCGAGTGCTGTAAATACTCCGGTACACACATTATAAAGCATCAGGAAGATAATTCCGAAAATGTAAATTTTCAAATATAAAACTCCATCTGCCATAATATTCTGTGGTGTGCGGATCCATCTCATCATCTGATGATTAAAGAAATACCCGAATAATGTCAGCATGATTCCCAGCACCATAGAACTAAGAAATGCTGTTGTAACCGCACGCTTCACACCGCCCCGGTCTTCCGCTCCGAACAGTCTTGATACAACTACGGATGCCCCCAGATTCATTCCCACAGCAAATGCCATAAAAATAATTGTGATCGGATAAGATGCGCCGACTGCTGCCAACGCATTTTCTCCTGCAAATCTTCCCGCAATCATACTGTCTGCGATATTGTAAATCTGCTGGAACATCACGCTGAACAACATTGGCAGAAGGAATCGCCATAATGTCTTATTCGGATGTTCTTTCGTTAAATCTGTAATCATCTTTTTGCCCCTCTCATTACAAACTCTACAATCCAATAATTCTATAAATTTCTTTCATATCCAGACTAGCACGAACGATATCTGCAAGCTTATCATACTGTTCTTCCTTATAAGACTTCCAGTCTACTGCCTGTACCGTCTCCGGATCATAGCCTTTCTCTTTCAATAAAGCGGAGAGAAACCCACCTGACATTTCCGGTGAATCAAAGATTCCATGCACATAACAGCCATAGACATTTTCCTTCTGTGAACCATCCGGATGTCCTTGTTGTAGCGTATCAGAATCATTTTCTATTGTTACAAGCCCGGATGCGTGCTCATCAAGAATCGTCTCTCCCATATGGATCTCATATCCTTCGAAAGGAAGTCCCTCCATCTCTTTCAGGATTCCTTTCATCTCGCCAAATGTTCCATGTACTCTGGTTCTATGTTTTTCTGGGCGGAACACGGTCTTTGTATCCAAAAGTCCCATTCCCTGTACAGTTCCTCCGTACTCTTCTCCTGTTGGATCTGAGATTTCCATTCCAAGCATCTGATATCCGCCACAGATTCCAAAGACCGGTTTGTTCTGTGCGCTGTGTTTCAGAACTCTTGCTTCCAGTCCATTCTGACGCATCCACAGAAGATCGCTGATCGTATTCTTTGTTCCCGGAAGGATCACCGCATCCGGATTGCCAAACTCAGCCGGAGATGAAACATATCTCACACTTACTTCTTCCAGTGCTTCTAAAGGTGCTAAGTCAGTAAAATTAGAGATTCTTGGGAATCGGATCACTGCCAGATCAATCAGTCCCGGTTTTTCTTTTTTCTGAAATCGTTCCGTCAGGCTGTCTTCCTCATCCAGATCTAAATAAAAGTACGGAACCACTCCCGTTACAGGGATATCTGTCTTTTCTTCCAACATTCGAAGGCCCGGCTCCAGAATGGATACATCTCCACGGAATTTATTAATGATCGTTCCTTTGATCCGCGCTTTTTCATCCTCTTCAAGAAGCATTACGGTTCCGGCAATCTGGGCAAATACTCCGCCTCGATCAATGTCTCCGACAAGAAGAACCGGTGCGTCTGCAAGCTTTGCCATTCCCATATTTACAATATCATCTTTTTTCAGGTTAATTTCTGCGGGACTTCCGGCCCCTTCAATTACAATGATATCATACTTTCTTTCTAACTCATGATATGCATCCATAATTGCCGGAATATATTCCTTCTTATGACGGTAGTACTCTCTTGCAGCCATCACTCCGATTGGTTTACCATTGATAATCACCTGAGAGCCTGTATCGTTCGTCGGCTTAAGTAAAATTGGATTCATTATTGCTTCCGGTTCAATCCCTGCAGCTTCTGCCTGCATCACCTGGGCTCTTCCCATCTCCAGTCCTTCTTTTGTGATAAAAGAATTGAGTGCCATATTTTGGGATTTGAAAGGTGCAACTTTGTATCCATCCTGTTTCAGGACACGGCAAAGACCTGCTGCCAGTGCGCTCTTTCCGACATTCGACATCGTTCCCTGTATCATAATTGATTTCGCCATATTTTTCGCCTCCTTCACTGCTTTGACAGGATTGTTTCAAGTGCCCGTAAAAGAACATCATTTTCCTCTTTTGTCCGCACCGCAATCCGATACCATCCTTTCTTAAGACCTCGGTAGTTCTCACAATTTCGAACCAAAATCCCCTGTTCTAACAGTCGATCAAACAATGGGATTTCACTATATAATAAGAAGAAATTTGCCTTTGTTGGAATAAATCTAATCCCAAACTCACGCATTTTCTTTTCCATGCGCATTTTTTCTTCCACTATTTTGTTTCGTATTTTCTGAACTCTCTGTTCTTCTCTTTCTGTCAGCGCTTCTATCCCTGCTGCCTGCGCCGGAACCGACACGCTCCACGGCTGACGGATCTGCTGCATGCTCTCTCGCAACTTTGCATCTGATGTCATCGCATATCCAAGTCTTAATCCCGGGATTCCATACATTTTTGTAAATGCCTGTACGAGAAAAAGTCTCGGATGATCTGTCACCTTTTTCACCATGGTATATTTCTGCGCTTCTTCCAGAAATTCAATAAAACACTCGTCTAAAACAAGACGTATCTTCTTTTCTTCACATCGCGTAAGAATCTGTTTCATCAGCTCTGGTTCGATCACCTGACCTGACGGATTCGATGGGGAGCATAAAAATACAAGGTCAATATCCTCTGTCAGTTCTTCCAAAAAGCTTTCTGTCAATGCAAAGTTATTCTCTCTTTTCAACTCATGATAAATGATCTCGCAGTCTACCGTCCGAAGTGCCTGTTCATATTCTGCGAAAGCCGGAATTGGAAGCAATGCTTTCTTTGGTTTTTCTGCAAGAACAACAGAAAAGAACAGCTCCGCTGCTCCATTTCCGAAAAGGAAATATTCTTCCGGCAGACTTTTTTTCTCTGCCAGTTTCTTTCTGAGCCGTCTGCATTGACTGTCCGGATAAAGACTCACTTCATCCATCGATCTTTTTGCCGCTTCAAGAACTTCTTCTGACGGACCGTAAGGATTTACATTAACTGAAAAATCCAGCACATCTCCATATGTATAAATGTCTCCTCCGTGTACATATTCCATGAATCTTACTCCTACTTCTTTATGTGTTTCGTTTTTAACCTTAAAGTACTGCCTCCAGCTCCTCGCGATTCTCTTCCATCCATTTGATTGGCTTTGGATGTTTAATCTCCGGATCCAGAAGCTTTTCCATCCAGACCATATTATACCAGCGATCAAATTTGTATCCGCAATGATAGAATTCTCCCACCATGCGGTATCCAAGATGTGCATGGAACTGTGCGCTGTTCTTTGTCAGATATTCATCTTCAACCTCTGGATATCCAATGCATGCATATAGATTGCAAATGTTCTGAGCGTGCAGTACTTTCTCCAGTGCCTCATACAGCTTTTTACCAACTCCGGTTTTCTGCCGGTCTTTTCTTATGTAAATTGTTGTTTCCACTGCCCAGTCATATGCTGCACGACCTTTAAATGCCCCTGCACAGCTATATCCAAGAATCTCGCCATTCTGTTCTGCGACCAGATACGGGTACTTTCTCATCGTCTGACGCATTCGATCTTTGAATTCTTCCAGTGACGGAACTTCATATTCGAATGTAATCACTGTATCCGTTACATATGGTGTATAAAGTGCAAGAAGTTCTTCTGCATCCTCCATTTTTGCAAATCGAATCAATAAATCCATAACAATAAACCTCCAAAGACAACCATCATCAGTATCGTTGTCATATACATTAATTTCCCGGCACGAAGAATATCCTCCGGTTCAATCTTACGGATTGCATCGCCGATATAATCCTTTTTATAGATTTTCCCGAAATAAACCGCATCTCCGGCTAACTGTACATCAAGCGCTCCTGCGCAGACAGCCTCCGACTGGGCGGAATTCGGACTTGCATGTTTTCTCTTATCACGCAGATAAATCTTCCACGCATTCTCTCCATCCATCCCCGTCAAAAATGCTGCAACAACCATAAACCACGCCGTCAACCTGGCTGGAATGTAATTAAATACATCATCCATCTTTGCTGGAATCCTTCCGAAATACAGATATTTTTCATTTTTGTATCCAAGCATAGAATCCATCGTATTCACTGCTTTATATAAGAATCCAAGCGGTGCACCACCGATCAGAAGGAATAAAAGCGGAGCCGTCACGCCGTCAGAAGTATTCTCCGCCACTGTCTCTACCGCAGCTTTCGTCACACCTTCTGCTGTAAGGTTCTCTGTGTCTCTTCCGACAATCATGGATACAGCTCTTCTTGCACCAGGCAAGTCGTCTTCTTTTAATTTCTGATAAACCTTCCTACTTTCTCCTACAAGACACCGCGCCGCAAATATCTGGTAACACCAGAAGGTTTCCAAAAGAAACCGTACTGCCGGATGAACCTTTCCTGCAGCAAATAAGAGTACCGCCGGTACAAGAAAGGATAACGAAACTGTCAGAATCCATAAAATTCCACCTGCCAGAACTTCTCTTCTGTTTTTCTTCTCTTGTTCTGACGCATGAATCCGACTGCACAACAACTTCCGCAATCCTTTTTCCAATACACTGATCAGGTTTCCAATCACGCGTATCGGATGGTACATCCAGACCGGATCTCCGAAAATGCAATCTAACAGAAATCCTGTAACACATGCCAGGATTGTCATCTTCCCATTCATTCTATCGCGCCTCCCAGTTTTTGCATTTCATAAAATCTGTGAACGCCGGACTTCCACTCTTCTTCGTCAACAAGCATTCTATATCCTCCGCCATTTTCCACCTGCCAGTGATAAAAATCTTTTTGGTCTTCCGCCAGTTGTTCCAACACCGCCATAATCGTTCCTCCATGAACGACAAAAGCTGCACTTTCTACATTTTCTTTGCATAATCTATCAACCTGACAGAGCATGCCTCTCACACAACGTGAACGGAATTCCTTCTGTTCCTCCCCTTCCGGAAATGCAATTGTTCCACCGGAATCCAGCCATGCCTGATATTCTTCTCTATCTTTCAGTTCTTCATATGTCTTACCTTCAAAAATACCAAAATCACATTCCTTTAACAACACTTCCTGCGTGATCTGGTTCTTCGGATAAATCAACTCTGCCGTTTGAATACATCTCTTCATTGGGCTGACAATCACTTGCTGTACCTGTGGATAGCTATCTATTTTATATTTCTGTTTAAAGTTCAGTACTTCCTGTTCTGATAGTTCTTCATCTGTACTTCCAATATATTGTCTCTTTTCATTGCCCGGTGTCTTCAAATGCCGGATCAAAATAAGCTCCATAAATCACTCCAAAAAAATCTATTTTATTTCATTTTCATTTCTATAATAAAGCATCTATCATAAAACATTTATATGCAATAACATTTCTAGAATAATGCAAGCACTGCCAGCATAAACAGTTCACATAACTGCAGGAAGTATCCGGCAAGATCACCCGTAATACCTCCAAACTGTTTTCTGCTAAACTGATAATAATAAAAGAAAACAGCAAGTCCGACAACTGCTGCTGCCACTCCGCATAAACCTGCTGTCAGATAGAATCCAACTCCGGCTGCCAATAGCCATATGATCAATACAATTCTTACATTTCTCTTCTGTGCACCGTCTTGAAATGTCCGAAGCAGTCCACTGTTCTTCGCTGCCTGAAACGTCACAACAGAAATTCCACTCAACGAACGCGAGAACACAAACACGAGTGCTGTCGCAAACAGGCGTTCTATTCTCATTTCACTAAAAATCCCCACACACAGAAGGAAATAACAGCAAAGACTGATGATCGCAAATGCTCCCGTATGTGGGTCTTTCAGAATCTCCAGCTTCTTCTCCCGGTCTCCATAAGAACTTTTTGCGTCCATCGTATCTGCGAATCCATCCAGGTGAATCCCACCTGTTATAAAAACCGGAATCAAAGTCAATACAACTGCATAAAAGAAAGTTCCTTCTCCCTTCCATACTGTGATCAGATTCCCTGCAACTGCCTCTAGTACACCGATTATAACACCAACAAGAGGGAAAAAGCACATCGCATATCTCATATTTTTCTCATTCCAGTCAACCCGCGGCATCGGAATCTTAGAATACATTGCGATTGCAATGATCATTGCGTTCAATAACCACATTTTTCTTACTCCTCATCTTCACTTAAGTTCTTCATACTGCTCTACTTTAATCTCCTCAAAGGTACTCATCTTCCGATAAACATTCACACCCATCTCAAGAAGTGGAATTGCTGCAACTGCACCACTGCCTTCTCCAAGAGACATCTTCGCATCAATCAGATATGGAAGTTTCAGCTCTTCTAAGACCATTCGCCCCGCCGGCTCTCCGGAGCAATGTGATGCCAGGATATAATCCGCCGTCTCAGGAACCATACGCACTGCGCACAATGCTGCTGCAGAAGAGATGAACCCATCAATCAGAACCGGAATATGATAGATCGCACCTCCGAGAAATGCACCTGTCATTCCGGCAATATCAAGCCCTCCGACTTTGGACAAGACATCTAAAATATCTTCCTTGTCTGGCTGATTTTTCTCAATTGCCGTCTGGATTGCCTGAATCTTTCTGTTTAACCCTTCTGAACTAAGGCCTGCGCCTCTCCCTGTCACATTTTCTACACTTTCATCAAGCAGAACGGACACAACAGCACTGCTCGTCGTTGTATTTCCAATCCCCATCTCACCTGTTGCGATCAGATCATACCCTTGTTCTGCCAGCTCTTTGACCTTTCGTATGCCAATAAGAACGGCTTGTGCAGCCTGTTCTCTTGACATTGCAGGTTCCATCGCCATATTCTTTGTTCCGTACATCACTTTGTCTTTCGGATCTGTCACCGACGGAACATCTGTCACCATTCCAATATCGATTGGAAATAAATCCGCTCCGGCGGTCTCTGCCATAATACATACGCTCGTCGCACATTTTGTAAAATTATCCGCAACGATTGCTGTCACTTCCTGTCCGGTCTGGGTCACTCCCTCTGAAACAACTCCATTATCCGCACAAAAGATCAGCAATCCTTTCTTTCTAATCTCAAAATCTGCTTTTCTTCGGATTCCAGCCATCCGGATCACAGCATCTTCCAGTTTTCCTAAGCTGAACAGTGGTTTTGCAACTGTTTTCCATCGTCTTTTTGCCTGTTCTTCATAGGATTTCTCCACCGGTTTTATCATTTTGAATTTTTCAATCAATAATCTTTCATTTTCTTTCATCGACATCTTTTCATTTTTTGTCGTTTTTCTTTCATCATCTACCATTGTTATGTCTGCTTTTCTTATTATTTTCTTCTGATCTATAGTTTGTCTTTCTAACTTCACAAGCCAGTTTTTTTCGCATTTTCTAGCATCATTCTCCTATTTTATCATAATTTTTTTCATTCTGATATATAAAAAAGCAACGGAATCTGTCATATTTTCCTTGTAATTTTTCATTTTTTGACATTTTTCTTTTTTCTTCTTGCATTTTTAATATGAAATCTTTCATTTTTCCCAGTTCTTTGTTAAAAAATTTACGGGATTTTTATTGATTTTCTTCACATAATATGTATAATTAAAAAAGGATATGAAAAGCTTGCATGAGCAGCATTTTATTCTATCATTAGAAAGAAAGAGGTATATGTAAGATGGCAAAAATTGATTTAAGTAAGTATGGCATTACTGGAACAACAGAAGTCGTATACAACCCTTCCTACGAATTATTATTCGAAGAAGAGACAAAACCGGAACTTGAAGGTTTTGAAAAAGGACAGGAAAGTGAACTCGGTGCTGTCAATGTTATGACAGGTGTTTACACAGGACGTTCTCCTAAAGATAAATTCATCGTTATGGATGAGAACTCCAAAGATACAGTTTGGTGGAC